>JAEEGL011428340.1_pt1 | contig 219863 bp, 212 predicted proteins | sample 9134231 | NCBI WGS metagenome assembly JAEEGL01 (sample SAMN16246548, study PRJNA631951) | gut metagenome | biome: gut microbiome; feature: rumen; material: fiber-attached | host: Bos | place: Iran: Karaj | collected 2018-10 | reverse complement strand
TGGTGGATATAATATCAAAGGAACAAGACCAACTGTTACAGTTGGAACATTTAATCAGGGTAAACAACGCATCATCAGTGTGGAGTATCCTATACAACGCAGCACTGACATAATGAGATCTGCATACTTTGATGCTAACTGGATAAGAGATAACCGTAAAGGTCCGTCATACATTAACAACAACAGACATGCTATACCTGAATTAGTTCCTTTGAATTCATCATATCGTATGGACTCTACTGGACATAGAGCCGGTGTTATGTACAAGGGCAAATTATTATTGTCGGAATACTCCGCGAATGGTACTTATTCATCCGGTAATTTCTGGCAAAATAACACAAATTACCATCGTTTCGTTGACCCAAGTCGTCTGTTACATCATAAGATGACCGGTACCACAACTACGCTTCAGGCTTATAATAATCCGAAACGTATTTATGGAATAAAGAATGTTCAGCTTAAATGGATTAACTCCGCTGACATTTGGGATCCGGATGATATGCGTAACAAACTCATTGAAGAACAAAACAATCAAGGTTAATAAATTATATGGGGGCCACATGGCCCCCATACTTTTCTTATTTTGTTACGATGTTGATTACGATGTTATCGTCTTCGAGAATAAACATCTCGGGAACATAATGCTCCAATTCAGAAACGATTCTGTTTTCGAGATGTGAGAAATACTTCGGGAAGTCTTCTATTTTCTTCCACTTTCTACATATCGCTTGGGTATTCGCATCCATATAGTTCGAGTTCGGTTTACCCTTTTCATCAGTATACCAACCCTTGAAACGCATCCATGCAACATTATCATGTGCTTCCATCTGTTGAATAATATGAGATATATAGATATTACTATCCATATTGATTATGTCAACAGGTGTATGTATACTTGTTAAACGTGAGAAATATGATTTGATTATAGTACGGAGTTCATTGATAGTCGTCGTTGTAAGTGCCTGATTAACCAAACAAACATCGAATTCAACTTGAACGTTGAGATCAGGCCAATACTTTGCATATGTATTATCCTTATCGATATCAGCACAATATGAATGAGGTAATCCATATGTAGCTATCAACTTACAATCGAGATAGTTATTTCCCTCGAGTCTCTTCATGATAACCGGTTCAAGAGCCTTATGAACCTGAGTAAATGCAGAGACGAATGATGCATATCTGTCGGATGTCATAAGAGAATATTCGACGAATGGAACGAGTTGAATATTCAGTCCACCATGAATGTTGAACTGTTCAAAAGCACTTTCGATTACCTGATCATATGAATACAATGTATCGTATGTGATCTTCCATTCGATTTCATCTGAAGATGATGCATTATATAACTTCGTAAGTATTGTTTGTATAAAGAGTAATCCGTTTGGAATTGTTCCATTATTGATATTAGCATACTCATCCAGATATGATGAATATGTTGATTCTGCGTTAGCAGCATAGGTTTTCAATGTATCAAATGTTATTTCATTTGGAATATCATTGATTACATTGTATGCATATTGGGTTATCTCATACAAACCAGGTTTGTCTTCATGATACTTACTGAAATCATCAAACTTGGTATACAACTCATATTCTTCCGGTGTGGGCGTTGATGAATCTCCGAAGTTTACAACACTTCTCATCTCCTTGAGTTCCTGTACGAGTGATATAGGATCTATCATGTACTCATCAACTATTCTAAATCCTGTATATGTATCACCTATACTGATCTCGGAATCGCGTGTTGGATCTTCTGATCTGATAAGTATTGTTATCTTGAACTCGGGATCTGTTGCATCTATGCTGACAAGGCTACCCGGTGTAGATGGTATCCAACTACCACCACCATTATCCGATGAAGCAATATTGATACGGTTATCAACATCAACCATCTGATTCATTGGATATGCTCTTGATTCGAATCTGTATGTACCATCCTGATCTACAAGTACAGGTTGCATCTCAATCATACCAGTTTCAGTTCCATTGACAATTGCATGTAACAGTACACGCATATTATTCTCTTCAACTGGGAGAAGAGTATTCTCAATCGAGAACATTGGTTCATTATGTGTCATCTTGGAGAATGGGATTCTGTAGTATTCGATAGCTCCACTCTCAGGTGCTGGCTTCATATCAGCATACAAAATTATTCCGTTACCTCCGGTATTTCCAATGTCTGTAGTCTCATATATACCATTCTCGTTTAATGTGAATGCATATGGGCAGTATACATTAGCAGCGTTTGATATTGTGTATACGACTGGGTTATCCTGTCCACTGAAGTAAACATTGAGTTCTACGACGTCATATGGATTACCTATACGCCACAGATTGTCTTCATCATATTTTGTTAACTCTGTTTGGATAGCCGTCTCCGTTGTTATCTTTGTTATGATTCCCTGTGGTGATCTTTCATCCAATCTCATTTCATAATAAGTCTGAGACGTTATTCTATCGAACTTAACAAGATCCGTTCTACCATCAATATCTCTGTTGTGATACAAATCTATCTTGGTATCACCTGATGCATATATCGGTTCAACGTATTGAGAATCATTGCCCCAGATTAAATCACTACCGTAGATACCTACGATATTACCTCCTGTGATAGGAAGCATTATCTTCTTCGGTGTAACAGATGATTGATCCATGACATATATACCTGATAACAACCAATTGCCATTATCAAGTTTCTCACGTTTTGTTGCACAGAAGTAAGTCTTCTCTGGATCGAATACTATATATCCATCGTCGCTTGTTAATGGTAATATAGGAATACTCTTCGAATACATGTCAAGAGGTTCTTTAAAATACAACCACATGGATGATGAGAAACCTGGAGGTGATGATTTTTCCTGTGTGTACTTAACCAACGGAGTTCCATCAATCCAACCATCTGGAATAGTAGGATCGATGAATGCTGTAATCTTGTAATAATTATCTTTGTATGTACGTTGGAAGTTTATCATGATAGGCGTTGCATGATATATATAACTGATATCCGATGTGTCGTTATTCACATCATTAGTTTCGATACTCTTGATTCTTGTTGCCGTTGTATTTTCATTTATCCAAGGATTGAAATATCCTATTGCGAACGGTTGCTTTTGAATACGGATACCGAATGGATTTGCAAAGATAAACTTCGCATCGATAGTAGCCATCGTGTCAGCTTGCTCAACAGTGGTTCCATCTTCCTGAAGATATGGTGTAACTGTATATCTACCTTCACCAAAGTCCTCATTATCACCATTATACACCCATACCCATGCAGGTGGTATAATGATTTCATTTGAACTAACGGTGTTGTCATTATTATTATACAATACATCATATGGTATTCTCGCTTGAAGTGTGTTTGTTCTGAAGATATAGTCATCATCATCCTTTAATGAAAGATAACCACTCCAAACTCTACCCCAAGGGTCATCACGACGTTTGAAGAAGAATGGATATAATACTTTCTTGAAGAAGAATGTTTTAAACCATTCATCTATATCATGATCGGTTGATATAACATTTGCGGTGTTATATGCTTCGATGGTTTCTCGTCTCACGGTCTCCATGTTACCAATATTTGTACCACCAACAGAACCAGAATACAACCAACCAGCTTTCAGGATATTACCATTGTTCGAATACTTGTTAGATGCGGATATGATTGATGGTTGTTCCATATTATTGTACGATGTGAAGTTTGCCGCTTCACCATGACATGTATACACCGTTATTTCATATGATGTGTTCGTAGGCGGTACGAAATATCTGCTTCCGGCATATTGCCACATGAAACGAATTGTTTGTTGATTGTCCATGATATAATGAACGTACGGAGATGTAGTATCAGGAACATCTGCATGTATAGGAAGAACATGATCTTTATCCAACCATTGTTCATTTCCGTTTCCGTCTATATACTTGATATCGAATCCACAGATATGATTGTTACATGTGATAACAGTATCGTCATTTGGTAATCCACCTGCGATATTGTTTACAACAGTATGAACTTCTCTTTCATATTCTGAGATGTTGATGAACAGACACAACCACTTCTCAGTTACACGATAATTGATATATGGGTTCTTGTTGATGGCGATTGAGTTTTGTTCATTCGTATTCCAGTATTGAACATTCCATGCAGGGATAGCACTCTTTCTAGATGATGTTTCTTTACTCTTGAACTGTAACATGATATCATAGTCCAATGAATAAACATTACCATTTGAAAGATTGAACTTCGTATTCTTGTCAAGAATGAACTCATACAAACCTGTGTTCGCATTCAATGTTGCATTCGCATATATGTCATCCAAACGAAGTTCAAGTAACATGAACACCGCTGACGGGGTTGCAAATGAATAACCTATATTGAATATTGCTGCTTCCGCATATACTGAATCTGGTAACACGGATTTGGTTATGAAAGATTCATTAAAGAAGAATGATGCTGTAAAAGCCTGCTGCTCCAATCCCTGTGACAAGTATTCGGATATAATCGAATACATACCAATGTTGAGATTGTTCATTGGTATATCATGAAAAACTCTTGGCATGAGTTCATTAATGATATATTCCTTGCTATTACTGTCATCGGAGTAGTTATTAAGAACTATCGGTTCTGCCATTTATAAAACCTCCTCAGTTTTTATTTTTTGTAATAAGGAAAATATGTCCGAAAAACTCGATTGTAATGTTTGACATATAGGGGAGTTCCGGACGTATGTTATGGAAAAGTCTCGTTGTCAATCTACCTTAAATATTATCTATAAAGGAGGAAAATATCATGGCTGAAAATAACAGAGTACAACTTAATCGTGAAGAAATAGTTGGAAATGAAGTTGTTCTGTCCGAGATAGCCCCGAAGACCAATACTGAATCGGTTGATGATTCTACAAAAGGAACGAAGTTATCCCAGACTCTCGAAAAGATATGGAATGATATAAATAACAAGTTATCACGTGTCGTTAATTCAGTTAACGGAAGAACGGGTGTTGTTGTTATAAACGCATCAGACGTTGGTCTTGGTAATGTTGATGATGTATCATTCGATGATATCAAGAAATGGGTTATCGAAAGACTGCAACAGGAATTCAATGATCACACGCTTCAGCTCTTTAACAACATGAATGATGTTCAGCTATTTGCTTCTGAGCATGGTTCATCATATGCTGGAACACCGTTCTATTCATCTCATGGTTTCATAAACGACGATCCAAATGAACGTTCCGATTATCGCGCTTATATCGGTTACTTCTTTGCTGATGGTGATTCATTAGCAATCAATTCCGTTGCACTTGATACCATTGGTATGACAGACAATTCCCTGATATACAATACACAGTTACCAGGGAAGAACTTTTCCGGTGGTATGATAGGTGTAAACATCTGGAAGTACGAGGATGCTCTTAAGCTTTATGATGCTCAATCTGGTGTAGCTGCAACACCTGCAACACTTGAAGGTTCTGGCTTGTATATCGACAAGGATGTCATCAGTCAGAACGTATTCATTATAAATGGCTGCTATGGCGATGGTACTCCATCAGATACATCTGCACTGTTGTATCTGGAAGGACAACAACCCGCCGATGCCATAAGAGCAACATTCACACTCAATGGTCAACTGTTGAACAGGGACTATGTGTACATAAGAAGTGAACTTGGATTGAAGAAGAATGATATCATCTTCTGCAATTTTGATGATGTTGGTTACAGAGACGAAAACGGTGATTTGTTACCAAGTATCAATCCTGCATTTGTATGTAAACAACTCTCAATCGGTAAGGTTATTCAGACCCCCACACGTGAATATCCTACACAGGTTTATCAGATTCATTTCTTTACACTGATGCCTTATGTTGGTCATGGTCTCGGATATAAAACCGTCACTGGATCCAATCTGCCATCATCGAATCTTATTGGAGTTGATCTTGCTTCAGGTCTTTCTGATGGTACCGATGAATACAATGTATCTGGTCTTAATGCATTCAACAAAGCTAACGTTACCGATGTATCGAAAGCACCTGCAAAGGATCATTATGTTGTGACTCCAGAGGGTGAAAGAAAAGCATCATCGAAGGTTGATAACAACGGTTTGTATGTGTCAACGGATTTCTCAATGTCCGTACTTCCATACGATCTATATGATGTTCCTGCGGATGCACCATTAACAAATCTCCCAATATCAATCCCGACACTATCGGATGTTGACAATCCTTCATATATAGGAATCAATCCTGTTAAGAGAGTTGATTCCGAAAACCATAAAGCATATAACATGTCAGGTCTCAGAATCATTACTGATGCAGATGTTATAAATAATGAATGGCTCGGCAAAGACAATTCTGATTCATCAGATAAACTCGAAATGCCAATATACTCAACCGGTGGTTTGTCAGTAAACGTTGGTAAGTTCCTTGAGATCGGTGAAGGTATTGATTCAATAACACCTAAACCGGCATTGAATTACTATGACTATGGTAAAGTAAATGTCAGAACAGATAATCGTTCATTGGCAGATGTTGGTCATAATAAGTTAGGTGTTCAGGCATCCCATTATACCAATTATGAACAAAACGATTTGAATCATAGTCTTGGTGGAGGTCTTGTGTATACGGATGGATTTAATGATGACAGCCCAGGGGCACATCTCCGTATAACAAAAGGACTTACAATCAACAGAGGCCTCGGTCTGAGGATGTCTCATTATGACAGATTCGGAGACGTACCTCCTGATGAAGCATATGTACTTTTGACAGAGGAACCTGCAAACTTTGACCCCGTACAGTATTTCAAAGAGGACGGACAAGGTGGATATGTCAGAGGTGAACTCGGTGATCTTTGGGCTTTGAATACTTGGTATAACTTGGCAAATGTCGATTATGAGGATAGAGGTTTCCTTGCGGTATCTGTTATCGATCCGCAATTCTGTGATAGGGACTTCGATCCAGAAGACAGAAACCCTCAATCCAGAAATTCAAAGCAGATGACTTACGGTGGTTTGAGATATTTAGTATCGCCATCTGATGGTACAAACTCAATATCAGCCATAGGTCTCCGTGTAAATCAAGAGACTGCTGAATATGGTCATGAACTCCGTCTTGGTTCACGTGCCATAGGTATCGATGAAAACAATGTTGTTGGTGTACAACTTTACAGAGAAACCGATTCACTTGCTGATGACTCTAATCCTCTTAACATCAAATCATGGGATGAATTTGCATTATTCAAATATGTCAAGATGCCATGGATGAAGTATACTGTCATCGCAGATAGATTGTACGATCTTAATGCGGGTGACTTTTCAGAGACACCACACTTCTATTCATATTCATATGTAATACCGGTAACAGATCCAACTACAGGTGATCCGACATGGCCATCTTCTGGATTATATTATATGCAAGATGGTTCATCCTATATTGAGATAACCGTTGGTGGTCGTGGTACTGCTGATGATCCATATGTACCGGCATTTGTTTCTGGCAAATATTATACAAGAACCGACACATCTCCTGACTTCGAGCATCGTGATGATACAATATACTATGTAAAAGCAGAGTCCAAACGTTATGTATGGAATTCTGATACTAATGCATATGAACCCATGTTTATATATTTCAATAATGACAACATCAACGTTGACGGTGGTCGTCCGACTACAGGAAACAAGAATAAAGTTTATGTCGTTACTACCGTTGATAATATCGAACACAAGATATGGGGTAAGATGTATCAATGGAAAGAAGCGTATAAGGTTCAATTACCGATGTCATGGGATCCCACAACACATACATACTCGGAGCAGGAACCAAAGGTTGATGCTGTTACGGCATCAACAATACTCCAATACTACGTTGCAATGTCAACGAATCATTATGTTGGATATTACATTAATGACAACTTCTATTATGGTCCTACTACGGTAAGTGGTATGTTACCTAAAGAAGAAGGTAAATATTATGAAGATCTGACATATCCAGAACCTCATATGTTGTATAAGTACAACGGACAGGTGTTTAGGACATTCTACACGCCTATCGGTCAAGACATGGACAGAGAAGATCTCATCCCATGTGATCTCAATAACGATGGTCACATCAATGCTGTCGACGCTTCAACGGCACTGAGTTTCTATGCAACAATGTCATCATCGACATTATTTGAAGCAACATTCCCTGCAGAGATGCGTAATGATCCAAACACGACAACTCGTGATTATCTCGCATATTTCCTTACGAATTTTTATAATGTCGAAGAAAACATCGAAGCTCATTATATAACAATGAGAAACACAGATGACAACGGAAGTTTCGTACCAGGACTTGATATAGACATCAATGAACATCAAGGTTTGACGACTGTGTTGAATGGTGATATCAAGAAAGCGGTATCTGTAAAAATATTCGATGAGTCGGCTGGTTATACCGTTACGGATAAATATGCTCCTCTTAAACGTGGTGGTCTCCGTTTCACAACAGAAGGTTTCTTGTCGTTAAGGGTAAACAATCTTTCATCTTATAATGCTACAACACCTGAAGGAAGAACTGCTTCTGATATACAGGCATCTAACTCTGATGGAAACAACATCAGTGATACTGGCTCCAAGGGTCTCATGATATATGCCGATAATGTAGTGGGTGTTCAGCTTTCTACAGATGGTCGTAAAGATAACGATGAGCTTTGTATAGATGATGATGGATGCTTGAGAATATCACCGAACTATTCAGGTGGTGGTGGAGGTGGAGAGTTCCTCACCATATCTGATTCTGATTCTCATCAGATACAGTACAACGGTTCAACACCGATCAATATCGAACTTGGCCCGGGCTTAGCCTTAGAGATTACTCCTGATTGAGGAGGTATGAAATATGGGTGTTAAAATCAAAATAAAACATAACAAATCAATCGAGACCAATTCTCTTAAACAATTAAGACTCAGAAGATCATTAAAAGCGGGAACGGCTTTGGAAATCAAACCGGATGGATTATATGCGGAACAGAAACCCGGTTCTGGTTCAGGTGGATATCCCGATGGATATCGTTCTAACAATGGTATCGAATCCGGAATAACATCACCATCCAATTATAATCCAACATCAAAGAGAATCGTATCTCCCGCCATAACACACAGAATATTTACATGTGAATCCGATGATGGTCATGACATATCACTTCGTGAGTGTGATTTGATATTGCCCGGTGATATGTATCGTGTACTTGATGAAGCGAATAACACATACAAATATTATCTGATATTAAAAACCGATGGAACATCTGTAACAGCACATTCTTCTGTAGTTGCGACAGTTCCATCGGATTCACCGATTAATTGAAAGGAGGATAATAATGACGAAATTCAAAGTTATCGTTGATGAATCAAGTATAACATCTGAGAATGATGTGTTAAAACTCAAATTGTCAAATGAACCAAACCAAGGATTGTCATTTGATTCCTCCGGTAATCTGATTGCTACTCCCGGTACCTCATCTGGTACCGGGATATACAATACATCCGGAAATGCAATCGGTCCTACTAATGCAGGTATGAGTGATCCATTAAACGTCGTTGGTATGAATACAACCGTATCAAGACATCAAAAGTATACCGGTATGGATAGTTTTATACATGACAATGATGGACCTGTTATGACCAAGCTAACGGGTAATACAATAGCCAATGATTGTATTGCTTATTTCATGATAAATGCGGGAGGTGGAGAATAATGCCTACTGCCAAATTGAAACTCAACGTTGGTGATGGTTTGGGTTTTGACCAAGACAACAATTTGGGTGTTAAGTTCGCCGGTAGCAATATCAGAATCATCACATCAGGAACTGATGGTGAGCAAGGTTTGTATGTTGATCAATTGACCGGTACGAGTGGTTCTGTATCTGATAACTGGTCAACAATACCGGGTGAAGGAACTAACAGAGCAACACCTTCTACAAAGTTAAGTAACTTCATAGATATCAATCGAGAAGTTACGAATCTAATATTCACATTCGGTTTATATGTACCTGGATCAAGAGGTGCAACAAATATAGCATACACATCAACAGTTAAAACCGTTCAAGATATATGCAATGAAATAGTATATCCATTATGGTTTAATCCTTCTAACTGGACATCTTATCGTCCTAACGCAGGTGAATTGATTCAACTCGTAATAGGACCAACGGCAAGAAGTGTTAAAAATGGATACGGTGGTGCGTTCATTGCTGTAGAGGATGGAAATCGTTCTGGAGACAACAATCAAACGACAAAAGTTTTATTGTGCATAACCGATATTCAATACATGTCTGACGTAGAACCACAAGGAAATATATACTGGGTCAAATCAATGGACGTAGTATGTTTATATTCCGAAGTACCAGAATATGTAGTTGGACAAACATATCATGGTGATCAGCACATAAATTAAAATAAAGGAGGTTGTCCACATTGAAAAATGAAAATATAAGAATCGGTGATGGTTTGTCATTTAATGATAAACATCATTCATCAGGTTTAAGAGGTCATGTACAGATCTTCAGAGAAAACAGAGAGACTGGTGAAAAAGCTCTTTGGTATGAAGATGATAACGTAATATCTATCTCCGGTATGCAATGGATTCTGTGTAAGATGTTTGGATTACATCTTGATTCTCCTCATAATACACAGTATGAAGATATCGGCAGAGACACCAATCTCGTTATGCCTGATTTGAATGACAACGGTACATTCAAGATAGGTGTAAATCCTACTGAATACACAACCATGGAAGAAGATATTTCTTCCAACCATTTCATTCAGGGATTCATGGTTGGTAATGGTGGTTCCGGTGAAGATGCCATAACAACAAAGAATACAGATTACTCATTCATCCAGTTGAGAAACCCAATCCCATTCCAACAGACCCAAGGATCATTGGATCCCACTATCGCAGGAAAATATCTTGGTAATATGAGAAATGGTAATAACTCATTCTCAAAGAATTATTATATCAAGAAATTCGAATCTCGTCCACACATATATCATTCATGGTATTCCGAAGGACAGTCGTGGGACTATGTTGATCCTGTATCTGCAAATGATCTCGGACCAAGTCCTGTAAATGGTAACCCAAGAACAAATCGTATCGAAACGTATGCTCAGTGTGAGTTATCAATTGATACATTGAATGGTGACTGCAAGAGTTATTTCGAACATGAAGGTTCAACACAGACGGCTCTTATCAATGAACTCGGTCTGTGTGCATGGGACGCTGAACATGGTAATCGTTCTGTTGCGGAAGCAATGTATCAGAATCAGGTGAAGGATATCATCAAGCTTATATTTGATAATAAGCGTGAGGAGAAAGATCCACAGGCAATAATAACTGTGAAGGCATTAGCATCTGATATCATTGAGATTGCTGATGGTATTGATCTTTCATCATATGGTCAGGTAAATATCAATGGTTTTCTTGATCTTATGACAGAGATCAAAGACACCGCCGAGTCAACAATAACGACTGATACATGGAATACATGGCAATCCAGACTCGCATGTGATGATGTCGCTACATATGGTGAGAATATCTATGTCGATGCACATTACAATAGAAGCGGTGATTTCGTATACTCGGAAGATAAGTTCCTTGAATACCTTGGTGCTTCTGAGTTCTCCACTCTTACCAATGATGAAGCACAGAGAATTCGTCTCATAACATATTATACTTTCAAACCAATCCCTCTGGATGATGCTTGGAAGATTACTGTTCTCTATAGAATATATGCAAATTAAAACGAAAGGTGATGATCTGGTTTGTCTGTTGATGTTAACCATGAGAACTATATCAAACTTCTTGAAGAGGCTAATAACGGTGTAAAGAATAATCTTGCACATGTTATAGGATTATATGATAAAATAAAATGGCACACGGTAAGGTTTACAATACCTATCAAACCAGAACCATCACATCGTCCACGTCTTTGTGGTTACCGTGTATATGTACCTGGTGCTGCAAAGAATCAGAAGTTCTTTCAAAAGAAAGTTCTCCCAACACTCAAGGGGTTGTTCATAACGACTCCTTGTACTGTTGATGTTGATATATTCTGTGAGACACCTGCTTCATTTACAAAGGTACAAAAGATACTTGCGGAAATGAAAATCATACGTCCATGGGGTAACACAGGTGATGTTGATAACTATGCCAAAGCAGTTTTCGACATGTGTCAACCAAATGAGAAGCGAGGTACTGTTGGTATCATGGAAAATGACTGTCTGATAATGGAATCAAGACAACGAAAGTTCTATTCAAAGACTCCTCGCTATGAATTGACAATTTCGTTTATGGGTAATATCCCTGTCCAGTTAACTAAAATATTACGTTTGAAAGGAGCGGATGATTTTGAATAATAATAATTCATTGGCATTAAGTGTGCTTGAAAGCATTGACAAGATTGATGCTGCTTGTATGGAAGCAACCACATCTGTCAATAATGCCATAAGTGACTTATATATCAAAGAGATGGATATCATTTCTTTGGCAATGGTTAAGAACAAACCTATTCAGGAAGGATGGGAGTGGCTTAACTACAAACCCGGTGAGAGTGTTCTCAAGACAATCTTCTTGTTCATCCCAAGAATGATTATCGCGATATTCAAGAACATTAAGAACGCATTCGACAAGGGTTATGAGGATGCAAAGAAAGCTGAACTCGCTTATGCAAAACAGGTTGCTCAGGCTAAGTTCGATGAAGATGCAGCATTCGTTCAAAGCATACAAGATGAATATGAGAAGTGTACAAATGTAAAGTGTGCTACCGATGACGATGGTCATGATATACTCGTATACATGTCTCGTATAAAAGACTTTGAAGAACTTAAAGCAACAATAACAACTATGGCTGCAGCATGTACGAAATATCGCGATGCTGCAAAGGATGTAGACATAGTTGGCTTCTGTAAAGGTGAAAAAGAGTTACCAAGTCAACTCTTCACAACTTTTCACTCGCTGTTCTACAAAGAAGCTATCACTTCTGCTATATGTGAGAATGGTACACGTGAACCACATAACCTTCATAAGTACTCGGATAATTTTGATAAACTCAATGAGGTTTCTGTAGAAGCAAAGAAGATAGTAATAGAAACCATGAATGATGTCCAGAAGATCTATGACAAAATGATTCGTGAAGGTATCACTAACGACGATGGTGGTAACTATGCTACTCTTGCTGATAAGATGATGAAAGAATTCAAAGCTCTTAATGATGACCTTAATGATGTTCTGGTAACTTGGTCTCTTGAAAAGACTGAAGCTGAACGCATGTTCAAGGAAGTTGATAAGGCTAATAAAGAGGTCGATCGTATTAATGCAGAACGTGCAAAGAAAGAATTATTCGACGAAAAAACTAAAGAAGCCAGAGAATTGGCTGATAAGTGGGGAGTTGATTTAGATGGCGAATGAAAAACTTAAACAGAATGCCGAAAAGATTGATAGCTCAAGTCGTGGTTTCGGTAGCATGCTTAGTCAGCTTGATACAAGTACTAAGAAATTCCGTAGCAACCGTGGTTCCATAATCAAATCAGCAAAGGGAAACATATTCGAATTCCCTGTATTTATATCAAGCAGCATTCCTCTTGATTACGCAACAGCTACTTCTTCTTTACTTGAGCAGGTATATGCGTCATACCTTCAGATGGCGATATCTATCAACCCTGTAATCGATCATACACAGGCAGTGAACGGTTTACAGTTCTCTGGATTGAGGACTGATACGAACAAGTATCTTGAGTATACTGATACAATGTGGCAGCATGATGCTTGTCATGCAGTATATGATAATGACGAGTGTGTTGTTGAGTTCAACATGCTTTCATATTCTGATGCAGATGCAAAGGTTATTCTTGAAGATGTCAACTATCAGCCTCTTGAAGAGTTCAGCCATTACTTCACTGAAGGTGCTGCTTATGATAAAGCTCAAAAGCAAATTCAGGATCTTCAGTATAAGTTACACAAAGCAGAAACTGAACGTGACAGAGAAAAGAGGAGGGCTGATTCATCCGGTAAGAAGAGCGCAAAGGCTAATGAACGTGCAGACAAATACGAGCGTGATGCTGGTAAATACCGTTCTACTAAGAATGAATTAAGGAACACATCAAACGAGTTGAAGAAAGCTCAGAGCCAGCTTGAACAAAAGAAAGATGCTAATACCGCTCTCCAGAAGAAGATCGATGACTTGACAAGCGAGCGTGCTAAGGCAAAAGACGAACGCGACAAAGCAAAGGACGAGCGTGAAAAGGAGAAGCACGAGAAGGAACTTACAAAGCTTGATCAGGAAATCGAGAAGAACAAGGATACTCTCGAGAAGAACAAGCTTGACATAAAGAAGCTCAAGCAGGACATCGAATCCAATGATCGTAAAGCTCATGCTGACTTTGAAGAGAAAGCTCTCAGACAGGGTGATCTTGCAAACTCTGCTCGTGTAAAGGCTCCAAAGGTTCTTTCTGAAAAGGATATGGAGAAGCTCAACACAATGAAGCCTATCCTTATGACAGTTGATCTCAACGTAAAGAGTGACACCGGTACACTTTCACCTGTTGAATACGTTGTTGGTGTTAAGACATACAATCGTCTTATCGATGCTGATATCATTCCTGAGGTTGCAGAGTATCCTCTCAAGGAGATGGACAGAATAACACGTAAGGCAAAGTGGCGTGCAGGCGAACTCAAGTTCTTCTCTGATATCGTATTCCGTATCAAGGAAAAGAAACAGACAGCAGTTGATGCAAAGGATCCTAAGCGTAAGTGGTACAGAAGACTGTATGAGCTTGCACATATGAAGGGTGATGCTCAAACAGCTAACATTGTCAACGGCGGTTCTGTAATTGCTTCCTTCCTGTTTGATAAGCAGGGTAAGACAAAGTCTGTTCATGGTTTGGTACCTAACGTATCTATCGTTGTATCAAAGAGCGATGTTGATATCTGTAAGATGAAGACCGGTATCGACCTTCTCAATGGCAGAGTAGCAGCAAAGCTTTGTCGTGAGCTGTTCTTGATGTCATTCGTTGTTATCGATGTGGATGCAGAGTCCATTAAGGTTCTCCTTCCTGAACTTCACAATGAATACGATGTTCATTCAATCGCATCGGTTAACCGTCAGATTGCATCACTTGATTCATCAAACAAGTCATTGAAGGCTTTCCAGTCATTGATGGCCGGTAGATAATAGGAAGGAGGAGTAACAAATGCCATTAAATATTAAAGCACCTTCGAAGTTAAACGAAGAGAAGCTTCAACAGATGTCAAAGCAGATGGCTCGTGACATGAAGAAGATCTATGGTAATCATAGTAGTGATGAGTACAAGATGCGTGGTGATATTACCAAATCAAATTGCTATTCAACATTCGAATCACTTATCAATGATCTTCCTACACTGAAGCATTTCCCTGCAGGAGAAGCCAAGGATATCAAGACAATGTTCCTGACACTCCATCGTCCTGTATGGAAGAAAATGGTTTCTTCTTATATAGCTACACCTGATAAGAGAAACACTGCATATACAATCGCATTCACCCTCGGCTACAGAGTGCTTCGTGGTGAACTCGCTCGTATATATTCTTCAACAGAGGCTACTGAAAAGGGTATCGTTTACAAACCCGACAAGATAGCACGTAACGAAAGGATACTCAAGTTTATTCGTTATTACAATGATCATCTCGAGTCACTGATAGAGGAATCCATCAAACACGTCGATTCTGATAGTGCAATCTCTGCGATCAAGCAGGAATCTGCGGTCTCAGTTGTCGCAGGAAACGTTGTCGATGCAATATCTATTGTATTCACATTGATAGGTAATGTGTTCCGTACAGCTAAGGAAGTAAATCCAATATCATTCATCTCAGCTCTCTTATCAAGATCATATGATAAGAAGATTGAGAAGTACGATGAAGTAGCTGCAATGTATGAAGCTTCTAAGAAAGCTTATGAGGAATACAAGAAGATTCCTGATAAGGACAGAAACAAGAAGATCGAATCTAATTACGTAAAGAACATCGAGAAGTACAATATCAAGATGAACAATCTTAAAGCGAAGATCGATCATTATGATCAACGTGCTACTGAGACAGGAAACGATTTTGCTGCAGGTAGAGAGACTGAGGATTCAGTTCCGGATGAACCTACAACAACTTCGAATGAAGAAGAAAATAAAAACGATGACACATCATCGTCATCAGATGATAAGGATGATAACACATCATCCGGTGATGATGACAACGGTGGTTTCGACTTCTAAGTGTATATAAATATGGAGGGGTCATTCCCCTCCATATTTATATTTATATTTTATATACAAATAGTAAATATAAATGAATCCGGGATCGAGTGGGTTTGTACGTATGTGATTTAATTAATCATTGATCGGTTTATCATCAATCAAGATTGTACCGTCGGAAACACCAACGGTATCAACATTGATATCGTTATTCATTATTTCACTTCCTTTATATTTACTTGACCGGAAAGTTTATATTTACTTGGGTTTGACCGGCTCTGATACGTACATATCAGAGTCAACCCAAAACATTAGTATGAGAGCGGGGGATAACCCCGCTCCTATATTAATTATAACTTTCTCCAGATTTCTCCGTCATATCCATAACGTGATAAACCGAACGATACTACATCACCTTTTCTTGCATTATATACACCTACATTCTTGATGTTTACCATGTTTGCATGTTTGTCGAGAACAACGTTGCTTGTTGTTTCACCAAGATAGTTGTATCCACCAGATGTCAATACAGAGTCTTCTGGTCTGACTTCAAACACATTATTTGTTGCAAGCTTTGTTATTATAGCAACATATTTCTGAATTATTGGGAATGGACTCATGAAGTTTGTACCATTCAAGATGTCCCACTCTTCAACTGTGAGGATACGCTTAATCTGTTTTACACGATTTTCGTATCCCTCTGTTAACATCTGGAATTCGTCCTTTGTGTAGTTATCATATGAAGCATCCATGAAACGTCTCATTGTGAAATCAGGCACAGGATATCCTCCGAGATAAGGTGCAGGCATTGGTGCACCATATCTTGGTATGTGTCTTTCATTAGGATCCCATGACCTTCTTGGCATGTGTGATTCTTCCATATACTGTTTACCAAGGCTTCTCACATCAGTCTCGCTCAATGACTGCGAACTGTTCTCTTCTGGTGTTGATTCAACCCCGCCATTCAGATTACTGAATATACGATCCACTGCATCTGAATTATTTGGTTCTTCATTGTGTAACTCTTCCTTTGGCATGTTGTTGAAGATGTCATTAACTGTTACTTCACTCATTTACTTTTTCCTCCTCATTATCATCATCGAATACACCTGCACCAATAAGCTTGTGTATGGTATCCTTGTATTTAACAACCTCATCCTTACTCATGAATAGAATACGGTCGATATCGATAGACTCAAATTCATTGACTGTCAACGTAAGTTTTGTTTTGTTCAGTCTCTTGACAAACTTATCAACGGACACAGCCGACTCTAATCCTTTTGGATCAACGTTATGTGGATTCATATTTGGTGCCGGTGCTCCATACAACGGTTGGATATAATTGTCAGCTGTATCTCGTCTATTGAGCAGCGCATTCTTGAGTTCATCGTAATTAATATGTCTGCTGAACCATTGGGTCTTGAGACTGCAGTACTCAATATGTCTGTCGGTAGTCCATTTGAATCCTGGGTTTAAACTGCTTTTTGCAATTTCAAGCTCATCTAATTCCTTATCTTCTCCGGACAAAAGTTTTGCAAATAACTCTTCCAGTTTTGAATAATTGAAAGCTTTTGACTTCTCTTTCATGTCATACTTCCTTTCTGAATAAAAATGATGAAGAATTACACCCCGGGTTTCCCCGGGATGATTCTTCATTAAAAGTAGGAGGGCCTAATGCCCGATGATGAAGATTACTTCTTGAAAGCCTTTGTTGCGTTCTTTACGAATACCTCTTCGTGAGCAGCTGTCACTGAAGTATACTCCTGACCCTTATTAGGTCCGAACATGATCGTACCGGTATTCTTCTTCTCAGCAACTGCACGAACCTTGAGTGTTGCAGGTGCCATGTTGGCATTTACTGCAGGTAACTTGAATGCCATACGCTCTTCTGCCATGAGTCCGGATACCATGTATGGGATTCTTTCTGCGATAGGTGTGAGGTCGAAGTCATTGAAGTTCTGAACGACATCATGTACCTCGTCCTGGTTAGGACAACCCATCTTTCTGATTGTTCTTTCGAACATCATCTTCACTGCAGCCTGATCCTCATCGTGATGATTGTCAACATTGTTTGCACACTTGTTGAGGTATCCAGCCCATACAGCCTTGTTGAAATCCTTGTCTGTCATTGTGTTTTCCTCCTTTTTATTTATGGGATTACCCATTAAATGTAATCATAAGTAAACCCATATATGTGTTTATATAACCATCGCTCCGTCAGATACACCCATTTTTGCAGTGACCATATCTGCGGTTATCTCGGCTTCAGATTGCATGTCGATAACTCTGAAACCTTTTTCGATAAACTTTAATACATCCTCAGGAGAAGCATTCATACGCTGACCTATGGGTGTACCGTTGGTGTCCATTATCTTTACCGAATATACCATGTTGCCCACTTTCCTTTCTGTGAGTATTATTTATATTAGAATGACAAATTTGAACAATTCTCTATCATCGCACACATCTCATAGACCGTGTAATCAACACAATCAAAGGGTACAATGTAAATCGATAAACCGGTTTCATACTTGTCATTATTATAAATAATAGTAGATATGTTCATATAATATTCATATTTATTTTTGAACATATAATCCATATCTTCACATATCTTAGCAACGTCTAATGGTACTTCGTAAGGTTCGGAAGAAGCCAAACGATATAAACCTATTTGGCATACCGTAGTTTCCGGATGATTACGGTATTCATTTTTGAACCTGTCAGAAAACCAACATGCGAGTATTTCTCTGTTGACAGATGACAAAAGATACTTCTTTCCGGGTTTCAATAAACCATACAAATGGAAAACAATATCAATTATATCGTTAATGACATCATCTATTCCACAGTGAATCACTCCTTGTCAAGATATTATCGATGGTGTATACTCTTTAAATATATACATATAAAATATAAAAAATAATAGAGAGCCCCGAAGGGCTCTCATATTAAACATGATTATCCTTTGGATAAACGTTGTACTGCATTTGGAATGCGATCATCATTAAATAAGTTCGGTGTTCCACCACCAGATGTAGGCGGTTTACGATCACCCAACTTCTGAAGTATGAGTTCAAGTAACTGTGCAACACGTTCGTCACTAACATTGAACTTATTCTTGAGAATCATCTGTAAACGCTCTTCTTGTCTTCTGTTATAATCGATAAGGGTTGTCTTAGCAGATGCACTTGTAGTATTTGATGTATTGTCGAACGCCTGATCAATCTTATTATCATCAACAGGTGGTATATTATCAATATCACCAGTAAGACTATTCATGATAGATGCGAAGCCTCCAAGATCTGTTGCTTGATCCTTTGTCATGATTGATGGTGTATCACCTGAACCGTACATAGCTTCATGTAAGTATCCAAGTTCGTCAGGGAATAATTTAGCCTTCTTACTTGTTTTATTCCTTCTATATTCATAAGCAAGATCGAACCAGTCTTGTGCAGAACCGGCATTATCATACATGAGTCTCAGAACGAGATTTGCATCGTCACCATAAATCTTTCTGAGGTTATCATAATACTTACCAGAATATTTATTAAGATTTGTGGCTGCATGTTGTGACATGGATTGTAAATCATATAATGTTCCATTTGGTTTAGGAGATAATTTACCTCTACTATCGGAGACCATATAGCTGTTGTAGTTTGTGTATGTATCGTACCATTTTGGATCCCACTCTGGAGCATTGATACCGAGTGTGGGTTTCCATTCATTAGGTAATGGTGGTCCATACATTTCGGTTTGACCCTTAACAGTTGCATTAGAGGATGTATCAATATAAGGACCAAGCGGTTCAAATGTATATGTCTTTGTTCCTCCACTAACGGAAGCACTACCTGAATATCCACCTTCTCTTGAAGGAGTTTCATCCCTTTCCAGCTTAATGAATTTTGCCGAAACATAGCCAATATGTTTTGCATTATCAGCATTACTGTCGACAACTTCATACCATCCCGGAGTACTACAACCACGAAGGAAGAGTCTTTTGCCATTTTCATACTGTCCAATTGATCTCGAATCAGCATCAGGTTTTTCACGAAGGTTGAGATATGAATCATCAGAGACAACAACGATACCTGTGTTTTTACCATCTTTGGTTTTGATTCTATTATAGTTAAGAACCATCTGTCCTTCGGATGCACTATTAACTTGACCAAATCCGGTATATGCGTCACCTTTATTTGATATTGAACCAGATTGATTGTTGCCAGGCTGCCAATCCTTATACTTTTCATAGAACTCACGAGCATATTGTTGACGTGTTGAAAGAACATCGGTTCCCATTCCTTCATAACCGCGAAGCGCTATAGCGGTTGCATCATCAGTATTTGATGCCTTATTCATGTTCATGAATGTGCTCTGATATCCTCCTTCAACCTCCTTCTTCCAGAAGTCAAGTTGAGCAGGTAATGAATTGAATGGTGCCTCCATGCTTTTCGCATGATCCAAAAGTGCCTTCGTTCTGTCGGACGTCCATTGTGCAAGACCGAAACCTGGATAGTAGTGTCCATCATTCTTGAGATAACCGGATTTGTTATGAGATGTTCCTTGTCTGTCATATCTTGGGAAGAGTTCGTTAAGGACGTAATTATCCATTGTCTCATTGTTCTTCATAGCATTTTGAACTATGTCACCCTGTTTGAGACCTGGCATCATGTACCAACCTTCAAGAGTATCTGGATCATTTTCTGATTCGTGTTGCCATACGCCCATGAAACCTGCTGCGGCTTCAGGTGTAGCACCATTATTTCTCAGATATGCCCAAATCTTTTCCTGTGTACTGTCACCGACCAATGTGTCAGCGCCACCATTTGGATTATAATTTCTGAAGTACATAAGTGGGTTGTATACGTGACCGTTGCCACTTTGAGATATGTCATCGTTAATTGTGTAATGCAGATGCGTACCACCAGGTCCTGCCGGAATAACTGATCCTGTATAACCGACGTGTCCTATGAGTTGACCACCTTCGATTGTTTGACCCTTTGCCAATCCAGAAGTAATATCTGACATATGCATATACCAGTGGAGCTTTCCTGCAGAGTCTTCCCAGACAACAGTATTACCTCCACCACCAGACTCACTTGGAGACCAAACAGCTTTAATTACACCACCTGTCGTTGCGTATAAAGGTTTACCCAACATATCAGGACCGGCGAAGTCGACACCTGAGTGTCTGCTACCGGAGCTACCGACGCCTTCCTTATCAGGACTATTGTATTGGTTAAACCAACCTGAGCCAGATACACTTCCGAGTGCACCGCTCATTGTCTTTGCAAAGAATTCAAAGAGTGGTGAATGATAACCGCTCTTTGTGATATCGGTATCTGTGATTTCAATATTGTCATCATACATATCAGTCCAAAGTTTAACACCTTCGTCTGATGTGAAGTAACCGGCGCCTTTACCGCTTCCACTACCACCTTCTTTAGACTTCATTGCATCAGCCTGTTTATTGACCTCTGCATTAGCCTTACCAAGTAACGAATTTGGATCAGCTGAATCGAATGATTTAAGAGCTCCTTCCATGGTAGTACCGGATTTCTTGATCTCGTCCGCGAGAGATTTGTATGCCTCTTGTTCAGAGAGATACTTGAGCTTGCGACTATCAGTATACCATTTATTGAATCTACTCTTATGAGCATCTTCAGTTTCACCATCTGCACGAGGATGAGTTTTTGTAAATTCTTCGTATGCTGTTTCTTCGGCTTTTCTCTCAACATAAGTAGCATAGTCTTCTTTATCAGGATCAAAATCTTCTGGTAAATCTGACGGATCCAAACCGGATTGCTCTGGATGTTCAAGATCAATTTGTCTACGTTTGAACCAATCGTTCAATTGCTTTCTTATGTCACTTATCTTAGTCTCGTTTTCAACAGCTTCCATCTCTTCGACCATACCTTCGGATGATGACTTGTTAAACATACCGAGGAGAGAACCAGCGATGTTCTTTAACTCACTAAGAGCATCTGAAACAACATCCGGCATCTCGAAGTCAGTACCAAAATCACCTGAACCGTACAAACCGAGAAGAGAATTGGATGCAAGAGTCGAAGCTGAACGTCTGTCAACTCTACCTGTGAGCGGATTTGATACGTATGCGCCACCATATTTATCGGTACCTACGACATTCACATAGTGGTTATTTCCCGATTTGGTACCGAAGTCCGATCCACTACCAACGAGAGTGATAGGATTACGCGGCGATGCCGACTTGAGTGATGATTGTGTAACACCACCTGCACGGAGACCAGAACCAAGTGAAGCGGAAGCATTCATGAACGAAGATACAGAAGTACCTCTACCAGGTTCATAAGTTCCATGTTTAGCCATTGATGATGCCATAGCAAGACCGTCAACATGTGTACCATGTCTTCTATTATAAGCGTCAGCAAGCGCAACAGGACCACATCCATTATCCTTCATATTCAGTGTTCCACCATAAGAACCCTGAGAACGTCCAGAACCGTATATGTTGGATATATTCTGAATGTTATGTGAATCATTATATACATCGCCCGATGCATATCCATCCATAACAGAACCAACAGATGTAATGTCTCTTGCATTTGGATTTTCTATACGTACCTCTTTTTCCTCGGGTTCTGATTGATCCTGGAATGTTATTGCCTTTACAGCAGATTCAACAAATGACATTATACCACTACCGATATCCTTCAGACCCTGAACAACCATTTGTGAACCTGTTGAAGCCATCTGTTTACCTGACTCAGCAAGACCAGAACCACCACCAAAGAGTTTAGCGATAGCACCAACCGCAGTAAGAATACCACCAAGAGGAACCATGAGAGCACCGAATCCAAGTTCGAGTATACCCATGACAACCTTCATGATATTTCCTATTTGCTTGATTATTGGTAAGAGAACGTATTTGAACAGACCACCGATAGGAACGAGGACAACATCAATTACTGATGTTATTACATCGAACAATGGTTTGAGAACATTGAGAACCACATCTATCATCGGCATTAATGCATTCAATACAGGCTTTACTATGTTATTGAGTATTGGAACAATTGCGTCGAATACGGATGTCAGTATTCCGGAAACAGCTTGCATTACAGAAGTAAGAATCTTCTTAATAGCGGAAATGATAGGTTTGATTGTTTTATTAAGGAAATTGAATATCTTGTTGAGAGGTTTCAAACCAATGGAGATGATCTTTGTTATCATCGGGATTACAGACTTAAGGGTTTTCATCAGAGCCTTGAATCCTGACAACATCAAGACTGCCTTTACAACTATCTTAGCAACAATCTTACCTATGCTACCAAGTATCTTAGCAATCTTTCCGACGGTACCACCGATCTTCATCAGTGTTGATCCACTCTTTAAAGCACCTTCAGCACCAGCTGTTCCAGACACAGAACCTTCTTGTGCCATAAGTGTATCACTTGCACCACCGACAGCGCCTTCAGTTCCACCTGTTGCAGTGAATCCGGTTGGTGCAGCCGTTGAAGTATCGGTTGTTTGTACAGCGTCTGTGAGTCCCTTAATAGATCCAGTATTCAAACCACCCTGTTGTTGAGTCTGTTGTTCATTATTCCGATTAACAGGTTGATTGTCCTGTTGAGCGGCTTCCTGTTTACTCTGTTCTTCTTGTGCAGCTTCTTCTTCCTCTTCGTTCTTGGTGAGAACAGAAGATTCTTGACCGGTGAGAACACCATAGATTTTTGCTACTACTTGATCTGTATATGTTTCAGGATCGCCATCAACACCATCTATTTTAACCTTTGCCGGTTTCTTTACACCTGCAGCAGAGTTAAACCCTTCCATGAAATCTGTCATGGTACCGAGTTTGAATCCTGTTTTAAGTTCACCAGCAGTCTCTTTTAATTGACCAATCTTCTCTTGACCATATTGCTTAAGATTTTCCTTGGTCTGATTAAAAGCACTATTAGGATCTTGATTCATTGGATCGAATCTACGACCTATATTAGTTGCGTAAAAAGCATCACGTGCACCAGATGCAAGATTCTTTCCAGCATCTAATAGATTACCAGCGGTATCCTTTAAACTTTGACCCGCATACAAAGCATATCCAGCACCAGCCATAGCCTTATCGGCTACCTTACCACCGAATTCTTTTCCCTTTTCAAGAGCATAAGAACCGAAACCTTGAATAGTGTCGAGTACAGGTTGTGCTTTCTGATATGCTTGTGAAGCCAAGTCCACACCCTTACCAAGCAACAGCGTGCCTTTTTCGACACCCCAGTCTTTCAGTTGTCCAGCTTTCTGTTTTATCTCTTGACCCATCGGGGTTAATGCTTGACCAAGTGTCATGCCTTCAGGTTTACCACGTTCAGCTTTCTCGGCTTTATACTGTTTCCTCAAGTCTCTGAGTTCACCGAACTGTTCTTTCAATTGTCCTCCGAGATATCCGAGTTGTTTGAAGTCATTACCGAATACTTTACCGAGTAATGAACCAGTTCCTCTAACGAGTTTTGGTAACAGGAAAGTTGCGAGTTTACCAACCATTTTAATTGGAGATACTATGAGACCAAGCAAACCCAAGACTTTACCGAATATACTCTTCTTTCCACCTTCACCCTGTGATTTAGTTTCAAATGATGAACGTTCAAGAATTGCATTAGTGTGCTTTTTAAGTTTCGCTTTCAGTTTAGCATCATGGATACTATCAATCAAACGTTGGATATTAGACTTCTCATCCTGTGAAACAGCGCCATTCTGAATAGCCATCTCCATCGCAGAAGTAATATATTGGACAGTGTTTCTATCCTCTTCAGCATTAGAAGACGTACCAAGATTATTCGCGTAATCAACAGCCTTATCTAGACCATTCATTGCGCGGTTAAAGATCTTTTCATTTACAAAGGAAGCGACGTCGTCTGCTTTATCCTTAGCGAAGTCCTTGGCTTGACCGAACTTTTCTTTTCCCCAACCATAAGCGTCATGACCAAAGTCTTTAGCTTTCTGAGTTGCATTCTGAACAAATTCACTGTCTTTGATTTCTCCAACCTTATTGGATATCCTCTCTCCGGTGTTTCTGATAGCTTCAAGACCACGACCTTCACCGGCGAACGGTGCAGAACCTTGGAATCCTTCTTTGAAACCTGTAGCAGCATCCTTTATAGCTGAACCAAGACCCTTTACGACACCGGAAGGCGTCATCTTTTCACGTTCTTCTATCTCTTTGATACTGTCACGTTCATCTTCTTCATAAGGCGTGAACTCCACATTCGGAGTAACAGGTGGAGACGAAGAGAATTTGATTGACGAATATTGTTTCGTACCAATCATCTTCTTTACACCCGTAGCCAAGAGCGTACGGATGTCTGACAAGATATCATGGAAGCCAGCACTCATTGTGGGACCAGTACCCATGATATTACCTTGGATGATTGGGACATCACCATTACCACGTATATTACCAGTAGCATCGTCGAGTACATCAACATTTGGTACAAGTGGTGGTGATTCCGGTGGCTTTGGTTTTGGTTGACGTCCTTGTATGAATTCACGTGAAGCAAGCATCCTTGTATAGATACTCACAGAATCGACATTCTGTTGGTCATTTACTTCTTGAGCTCTCTTTTCAAGTTCCCTGTGAACACGATCATATTCGACGTTAACACCGTTGACAAATTTATTTAAACGACCGAAATCAGACTCTGTATAGTTAAGAAACATCTTGACAGAGTTATACCATTCAGAAGCAGACTTACCAAGGTATCCATCAAGATATGCAGCGACAGTGGTGACAAGTTTATTGTTAGATGAAGACACAGCGTTCTTGTTCAAGATACGTGCATTATTGTCGAGCATGTATCCAATAAGAGCACCCGTTACTGCAATATTTATTGTATTGAGCTGAGCTTGTTTGAGACCATTATGACGTCCAGAAGCATCATTTCTCAATCCTTCGAGGAAATCACTATCACCAGCACCACGTTTAAATACTGACTTTGATACTGCAGATGCCCATGTATTTCCTTCACCCGATACAATTTGTCCTCTGTCATTTACAGATGTTTTATTACCTGACAGATCTTCATGAATCATTTTCAAATAACCGGGTATTACATCAACAATGGATTTCCTCGTCATACCATCAAACATTGCAGCATCACGAGTATACTCATTCTGAATATATCCCTTGAAGTTATTTGAACGAGTTTCTTCTTTAAGGTCACCGAAATATTTCTTGAAGTATTTGTTCGATATGATACTATTTAATGCATCGCTGATACCCTGACCGATTGCATCGTTTACCTTACCACCCAATTGGTTGAGTGACTGGTCTCCAAGTCCTTTGAACTTCTTGTCACCCAGGAACATATCATATCCTAAACGAACAACCATCTCTGGTGTAACCATACCGGAACTGATAGCCGTCTTCATGAAGCTACCCATTGTACTCAATGTCGAATTTGATACAGCGTTCTTAGATGCATCGAATACACCACCGAGAGTCAGTCTACCATCGTAGTTAACCAAGGAATCGTAATCTTTACGTTCTCTCTTCTGAGCTCCAGCGGTTACTATCTTAGCGATAGAATCGATTTGTTTGGATATACCCATGAGGGTGGAGTTTACATTGTTTATAGAGGCAATGACTTCAGATGAACGACTGTTAACCGTAGATACTATTTCGGCAGTATTTGCAATCTGTGCTTCTGATATCTTGGAGGCGATTTTGAACATGGAGTTGATATGTCCACGTGTCAGATCACGTGCGTCTGACACATTTAACATACCAGGACCTTTGTTTTCGTCTTCGTCACCATCAACATCAAAGTTTGTACCTGCATCAAAATCGGAATCAGCATCATCTAAGTCCCATTGTGATGTTTCACCTTCCTTGGCATAGAACCAATTCAGCACACCTTTGATAGGACCAGTACCGTTCTTCATTCTTTCAAATGTATCCTTGGCGTCGCGAGCACCTTGGATTACAGTTGACTTAATTGATGCAGCATCTGTAATAAGCTCTTGGAAGTTTGATGTATAGTCCTTACCTATGTCAACAGCTGTTCCTCCGAGAATCTCTAAAGATCTCTTAAGAAAGCTTCTACGTCCTTCTTCATTAGCCATTTACAACTCCTCCTTTCGCAAGAGTTTAATTTATAATAAAGAGGTGGGGATGAACCCCACCTCATCTTAGGGGTTAGAAGAATTGAACAAGACTCTCTATTTCATCAAGATGGAACGATCCTGTCCAATCATTTAACAACGCTTCACGTTTATCGGCAGCACCGGCCCATCTATCAATCTTCATTTGAATAGATTTGTGGACAGCACCGACTTCCTGATATGGAAGAAGATTATTATATAATGCTTCCTGGATATCGTATGTTGCCAAGAGTTTGAATGATTCAACACATGACTCTTCAATAGTTTCACCATTTAAGTCATGATCACATTTAGCAACGAAGCGTAATGTTGCTTTAGGAGGTACATTGAAAAGTTGTACCTTGTTAGCACCCAACCATTTACATATGGAAGGTTGGGAAGTTATGCCAGCATACTTATTTATCGCAGCACCAGTTGTTGTAGCGTCAAGGATATCCTGTGGCATATAAGAACCAAAGCCAACGAAAGGGGATCCAACCGTGAATGCATTCACAGATGTGTTTGTTGCCAACGGTGTATTTGACACGATGTATCCGTAACAATCATGAACCGGTGTCGATGTTAATGCAGGAGGTATATAGTAGATATCAAGCTTTTTAGAATATTCATCAGGAGATTTCAAATCATTCTTATCAGTGTAACATTCTTTCTCATACGGTTTGAAATGAGAATATGTACGTACACTCGCTTGAAAAGAACGTTGAAGAACAACTTCAACAGGTTCTTTCCATGGTAATGCAATGTTATTCAAACCTTCTTTGAATTTGATATCGTTTAAGAATGTAGACATGTTCATGCCTTATCACCCTTTCTGTTTTCATACAGATGCATTACAGGTGCGGATGGTGTGTTGTAAGCCACTCTCAGTGATGTTGGGAGATCATATTTATGATCGTGATTCTTGTATGTTTTATCATACAATAACCAGAAATATATTTCGATGTCATCTTTGTTTACCTTTGATACCTTCTTATACTGATTATCTGTCAACTCAAGAAGTGCTTTCATCTCAGGATCAACATTAGATTCATCGACATATTTCTCCATCAATGTTTGAAGTCTTTTGGTTTGTTCAAGGAAACCTTTGCAAATATCCTTCATATCAGCGAGATACATCTTACGACGATATCTCTTTTCATCGGTAAACATTCTGTTGTAGAATTGAATGGTGTTACCCATCAATTCACCCTTGTATTTATCGGAACCCTTCGCTTTATAATCAACATATCCCTGGACATACTGACACATTTCATCAACTATCTTTTCATAGTTGAGCATTGTAAATACACGTGGATCCATTCTCTGTTTCTCACGGCTTTCGGCAACCTCTTCAAACTTGTTCATCATATTACGAACATATGACTTTGAAGATAATGAATCTTTTGTGAGCATTATTATTACCTCCCATATTAACCTTGGTATCCCTTAGGATAAGTTACGTCGACTTTCCACACACGATCGTTTCTGTTGATAGGTTTCAACTTCAATATCTGTTGAAGTAATCTGTTGAGATCATTCTGATACTGAACGATGAATTGACGTGTGTGTGGTACTATATAACGAGAATCATCACTGTCGATACATGACAGATAGAAGTCAGCAACCTCTAACTTAGAACATGTATATCCAGCCAACATAGCCTGATCATTAGAATCACGTATTGAATTGATTTCTATTGTTATATATGATACTATGTCACGTGCAGGTATTGGTTTTAACTTTTTAGGTTTCTTTGAGAAGAACGCTTCTTCTACAGGGTATTCTGACTCAGCAGGATCAGGTTCATCATCACCAACGATTGAATCGATTATGTCATCATCCGGTAATGCTTCGTCGTCATCATAATTATTCAACTCATCGAGAGCCTGATCGAACGGGAACATATTACGATTAATAGCCATCGGAAGATCATCTTTCTCTTTGATATCCATATAATTGCGGATGATATCACGAGTACCAGAACCAGATGAACCGGATGTTACAACGTCCTTCATTATAGAATATCCGTTCTTTAATTCAGTTTCACCACAGTCAATACAATCGTTGTTTACGGTTCCTATAGTAGCCGATACAACGGGCATCAGACCTGCTTGTGTTGAAGTAATTCCCTGTTTCTCGATTGAGTCGATAGGTAATCCCGTTCTGATAACATATGTTGAAGCATCCTCAATACGTTCAGCATCATCGAATATCTCACCTGAAGTAATCGCATTAGCGAGATATTCGGACTCCTGAACAACCTCATCTGGGTTTTCCGGATATAATACGGAAATTGTATCATTGTTCTTGAATACACGTATGGACGAACCTGAATATTGTTCAACGATTATATCACACTTATCCGGGTTAACTATACGGGAACACTCTGTGATTACATTGAACTTTTTCTCTTTGATCGCTTCATTAATAAGCAACTCTGTGTAACCATTCATTATATACACACCTTTCATATTTTATTAATTTATTATTTTATTAGGAGGAATCATTATGACCCTACATGAAATCATCGACATTGTTTGCTTAATCATTTGCGCTTTATCACTGTTGACATTTATCGTTATCATGGTACGGATAAGTCAGCTTAATAGAAGACTTGATGACCATGGTAATTATATTTATAAGATGATGAAAGCAACAGACGAAAGCAAAGAATCACAGACATCAATATCAACAGATGTCAACAAAGTTAATGAAACAATGTCGTCATTAACTTCGAGTATTCGTTCTTTAGTAAAGCAAAAACAAGAAGCTGCCAATGAAAAGATATATCCAGGACCACAGTTATTGCAGCTTATCGATAGCTGTATAACAGAAACAATCCTGATGACAGCGACATTGATATCTAGACAACGTGTACCTAATGATCCATTGTTAATGGTAACCGATATAGTTACCAAGACATTCCCACATGTAGACGCAACATTCTTGGAGCAAAGAATTATCTATATAATGGAAGATTACAATCGTTCCAGTACTGGACAGAAAGCAGAATAAGAAAGTATTTCGACCGGGGCTGTTGCCCCGGTCTACTTTACTTTTATTTTTTAGAGGGGTCTCTATGAGCTACCGATATATTAGTCGTTGTCAGATGAGTTATCTGCATCTGTATCGTTGCCGTCAACTGTAGTTGTTGTGATGAGACCACAGAATGAATCGGGAACGAGGTAGGAGTTCTTGCAGATTACACGACCCTGGATACCCTGGATAGAGATTGTCTCATACTGTGATGAGGTTGTGATAAGAACTGCCTGACCGCCAGGATTGTGTGCATCAGCATATGCAGCGTTCTCAGGGCTGTTTGTGAGGTGACGAGCGAATCTGAGGTGCTTGTATGTGATGTGGAACTTGTCCATTGGGTAAGCAACGATCTTGAAGATGTACTCACGAGTCTTCTCACCCTTATCAACGTGACCGTCCTGGTATGCATCGATGAGTGTGTAAGCGTCAACTCTGTTAGAAGCAACGACACGGATAGGTGTGTCGAAGTCAGTCATAACACCGAAGCTGTGGTTCATCTGTACACCGCCGATAGCTGTGTTCTTCTGAACTGTCCATGTTACGAATGTCTTGAGGAGACGAGCTACCTTTGGATTTGCATAGATAACGAAGCCGAGGTTATCGAGCTTAGATCTGTCGCAGAGTTCATAGATAACAGAAGCGATTGCATTCTGGATAGCATCTGTTCTGTATGCGAATGGGTTGCCTGCGAATGTAGGTGAAATAGAAGCAGGATCAAGGTCAGCATACTCAGTGTGAGTGAAGCTCTCCTGTGACCAGATATCAGCATCATAACCAGAGTTCTGGTCGAAGTCTGTATCGAGGTACTCAAGGATTGACTCATCCTCGAAGAGTTCCTGATGTGTAAGGAGCTCCTGGGTCATTCTGTTGTAGAGGTTGAATGACAGTGTAGCCTGTGCCTCTGCAAAGTCCTCAACTGTGAATGGCATCTGGAATCTGCAGCCATCAGCGATTGTGAACTTTCTGAGCTCAGGATACTCACGGTAGCCGATTGTTCTCATGTTTGTTTCATTTGATACATAACCTGAGAGATAGATACCGTCGATCACGCCGCAAGAAGAAGCTGTTACTGTACCACGAATGAAGTCAACAACACCAGAGAGACGATCGTCGAACTGAACTGTCTCACCTGTAGGAAGGTTTGTAGTCTCATCAACTACAGGAAGCTTCATTGTAGATGTGATACCGCCGTTGAGGAATGTACCACCGCTCTGGATATCAACGTTGATACCGTTGCCAGGGAGGCGAACCTTCTTAGCCTGTGTTGCAGGAATAGTCTTCTTAGCATAGTATGTATCAGCAGCCCATGTAGGAGCAGCGTCACCAGTTACAGCAGAATATGTTCCGTCCTGATTCTTGGTGTAGTAGCTTGTGTAAGCTGTAGCCCAATCATCAGGCTGTGCTGTTGTTACAGTGTACTCATCACGAGCCTCTGAACCAGCGATACGAACGTGATTGATGTGGAAGTTGTAAGAGAGTCTTGTTCTTACAGTCTTTTCAGCTGTGATATCCAGCTCATTGCCGTTGTCATCAAGAAGCCATGTAAATACAGAGAACTTCTTCTGAGGAGCGTTAGCAATATCAGCAAGAGGGAGAACCTTCTTATCGTTGATTCTGTAACCCTTACCTGCGTTGAAGATCTTCTTCCAGAGACGCTCACCTGTCTCAGGATCAACCTGGAAGTATACCTTTGGTACTTCGTACTCTTCACCAGTCTGATTGTTGATCAGGTACTTTGTGAAGATACGCTGTTCGATATTGAAGTTAGATGTTGTCTGTACAGGGATGATTTCCTTACCGAGGAAACGGATGTACTGCTTAACGAGAGCAGGGAAATCAAGTGTGCTGAGAGGGAGGTAGTTAGCAACGTTGTAAGACTCGTTGATGAATGCCTTAACGCCCATGTCCCAAGCCTCTTCGAGCTGGTCAGCAACCTGCTCCATGTGTACCTTCTCAGCATCTGTAGGAGCCTCTGACTCTCTGAGTTCCTTACAAATAGGACTGAGGAAGAGTGTCTTGTACTCCTGCATGATTGCCTTATTATCAAGCATCTTCTTGTAGTCCTTCATGAGGTCTACATTATAAGTGCTCTTGATAGTAGCCATGGATGTTTCAAGATCTTTATCGAAGTCATCTTTCAGATCTGAAAGTTCTCTTTCGGAAAGAGAGTTGAGCATGTTTGTCTGCTCCTGGATCCATGAACCATGACGGTTATTATTAACGATTCCATATGCCATGGAAAATTCACTCCTTTTTGTTATATTTTATTTTGAGATGAAAGCGTAGCTATTGAGTGTCTTTAGCATTAGAAGCTTTCTTCAGAATTCCATCGATAGTGTCTTCAATGAGAATATAGCAACTATTAAGCTTCTCAAAGAAAAGCAAGTTGACTCCATACTCAGCATTTATGAATTTATCGATAGCGTAGTTTTGCCCTTTAGCAAGAGCCTGCTTCAACTGATTCAGAGGACGATCGATTTCCTTTACCGTGTTATATGGTAAAGCCACGAGAACCGTTTGAATCTGTTCGATAGTATTTTCGATTTCAGAATTACGGTCCGTCAGTCGATGATACAAACGTTCATTCAAGATGTCGTTTGTTCTGGTACCGAGTTCAGTATCAGTTTCATCTTCTTCAGCGGTGTTTTCATCACCGCCCGCTTCATCAGTCGTATCATTGTTGTCGCCACCATCTTCATCATTCATGTTGAAGTTGAATGTGTCGTCTCCGCCATCATTCATTTCAGGTGGTAAGTCTGTGTCAGAACCGTTGTTTCCAGTGTCATCTGCAGGAGGAGCAGCTTGAGCATCTGTAGACATATCAGCACCGGGATCGAAATCCGCAATGGCGTCCATGTCTTCTTCACCTGCTTCCTGTATAAAGGTAAACAGGTCATCATATGAACGACCCATGGCTTCTCATCTCCTTTACATTACTGAACTGCATTTGGATGTTTTACACCATCACGAACGACATCGTTTGTTACGATACTCTCCATCTTGGAGCGGAGACGCATCATCTGCCACTTTGCCTTACGTGCTTGAGGTGAATCATCTCTGTCGGCGAGCTTGATCTTATCATTGAGAATCTCTATTTCAGTTGCGAACTCACGTTCAACTTCTTTCTTTATTCTGTGCTTATCATAAGCATTCGAACCAAGAAGAAGCAAGTAAGCTCCACCTACATAGATATTGATAGTGAAAGCCACGCCTATGAGTCCTGCCTTAAGAGCAATGCGTGCAGCCTTGAACAAACCTGTTCTGTATCCAGGTTTTTGGATGATATCGGCTTTGACATTTTCTTCACGCTTTTCAACAAGAGAGTTTACTATTCCAAGCAACCATTGTTTTGTTCTGACTACTGGTTTAGCAACTGCTTTTGCTGTTGATACTGTCTTATCGGCAGCTTTCTTTGCGGCTTGCTGTTTGGGCAACTTTTTGCGATCGCGATCCATTGCCTTAGTAAGCGAGTCTTCTTTTGGTGGTTTAGCATCGGAAGCTTCTAACAGGGGCTCTTCGGATTCAAGGAAAGCAAATACATCATCAACGGAATAACCCGTTGTGAATTCTTGTACCTTCTTCGATTCTTTAGTATCAGAAGAATCAGTGCTATTATATTTATTGTTCGAACCCGCTTTATCATTCACGGATTTGACAACCTTGGATTGATCCTTGACAGACTGGTCTTTTACAGATTGATCCTTAACGGAATTATCTTTGACCGAGTTGTCCTTGACAGAATTATCTTTGACAGAGTTATCGTTGTTTATTGTCTTTCCTGTAGAAAGATCATTTGAAGATTTGTTGAAAGAATTGTTATAGCTGTAATTGTTTGTCACATTTACAACTATATTTTTGCCTTCCTTCTTTGCTTCCTTACCAAGCATATCCTTCAAATCATCTCCACTGGAATTGAGTTTTTCATCAATAGAATCAGCGAGATCATCTATCGGGTTAGCCGGAGTGTTTCCATCATCAGAAGGTGCATCAACATCTTCTACTGTTGCGGGTTGTTTACCAGCATCATCGGATAACTTTATACGTGTATCCATATACTTCGGGATTGCACCCTGTTCAACTTCCTGAACAAGAGCGGACTCCTGTGTGCCAACAGGTTCATCTGTCAAAGGATCCAACTCTTCACCATCAGTTGTATTCTGATCGAGAACATCACCTTCAACATTTTCTGTATCCGGTTCAGCTTCATTCGTATTGACGCAAGCATTGATATCCTCATCCGATACTTTGGCGATCATCTTGATTACGTTCTCACATGCTTTGAACAACGAACGAATGAGTTTGTCATTCTTTCCAGTATCGTCTATAGATATATTTGTCAGCTTGGTTGCTGCATGATGAAGATCTATCAGGAATTCCTTTTCAGTATCATTGAAAGTATCTTTTCTCTTAAGAGCAAAAGAAACAGTTTCCTTCAAAGCGTTACTTCTCTTCTTGAGATCTCTTATAATGTAATCATCAACTTCATCAGCATCCTTTGCAAGAGCACGAATGATTGAATTGATGTCACGAAGAATTTCAGCCTTGATGTTCTTACCACGGCTCTTCTTATTGATTGATGATACCATATCCTGGCATGTAGATGTCTTAACACCGCAAGCATCAATGAAGAGCATGAGTGTGAGTGGTGATACCGTTGTTGATGCCATTGTCTCGACAGAGCCAGTTCCAAGTAAACAACCAAGAACTGATTTAACAGCAGCACCATCTTCAGAAGCAGCTTCCATTATAACAGAAGCATTGTATTCATTAACGATATCAAACGACTCACCGATGTATTCATTTGTAGCAGACAAAGGAATCTGAGATGCATAGAGTCCATCACCGACAGATTCGATTTCTTCACGAATCATATCATGCCATGCTTCCATAGTAATTACTTCTTCATCGATATCAGGGAATGATCTCATAAGTGAATATGAATATTCCTTGATCTCCTGTGAAGTGGTTTCGGAGTTATCAGCCTCTTCATCAGCATCCATATCGTCATATGCATTCATGGCACGAGAATTCTTGTTGAGAGTTGATCTCTTCTGACGAACAAATGAATCTTCATCCATACCTTTCGACTTTCTATCCTTTTCAGGAATGAAGTTAAAGAGGATATCGAAATAAATTCTGGAGTCGAAGATGTTGAACAATGTAAGAAGCGTGTTGTTCGATATACGTGCTTTATCATCGTTAGCCAACTTGAGTTTGAGGAAGTCTTCTATGAAACGAATTGTTCCCTTCTTGTCGGCTTTGAATGTTGTAAAGATATCGTAGTTTTCGAAACGTTTAGCACCCTTGTTCTTAGATGTGATTGAATTGTAAGAGTCAGAATATTTGGTGAAACCACCGATCTCTTTACCCTTCTTAATCATTCCTTGTACAAGGATGAACGGAGCAACTGTATCCGAAAGATCCTTTGCATACTTTTTACCATCGTTCTCGAAGAAGGTCTTGAGGTCATCAGAGTCATTACACTTACGCAGAGCCGCAACCAGATCGTTTACAGTCTTCTCAAACTGTTGGGAGATCACCCATTTACCATTTGCATATTTGATGTGTTTTGGTTTGGTGTTTGTAAAGTAATTTATCTCAGCAGCTTCCTGAATGGTTTCATTAACTGATACCTTTACATCATCACGATCATTGAAAGAGAGGAAACGTTCTTCTTCTAACTTCATATCGAATGATTCAGGTAATGTAATGTCGTCATTCTCGAATATTCCTTGAACATATTTAACAGGATCGAATACCTTGAATTCAGTATTAGCCATCATGTCTTCACATTCATTGACAGGAACATTCTGGGAGAACTTTTCGATTTCATTTTTGTATGCTGAAGGGTGGAGGAACAGATCAAAAGAATACAACGCATTCATCAGCTTGTTGAAATCTTCAATATTATCCGCTACATAAGTAAGAGCCTTGAAAGAAAGGTACTCATTACCCAGATCGGATAAAGCTTCGTCATTCTTAGATGCACAGAAGTCAAAGAAAGAACCACCTTCATTAGCCTCTATGTACTTGACATATTCTGAACGAGCATCATTAATCTTGTCGACTGCCTCATCAGCAACTTCCGAGTTATCGATCCATCTTGAGTCGATTGATGAAATGGCTACGAGTGTGTGACGAAGACCTTCATCCAGATCGCTGTCCTCGGATATGTTGGGGAAGTTCTTGGTATGATAATATGAATCAAAGAAAGTATTCAATGAATCTATACCAATCTTGATATTGTTGAAATATCTCTGGTTGATAATAATATTATTTGCCATATTACATTATCCCCCTTCTGATGAAGTCAACAACCTCTCTACGAATCTCACCAGTAAGCGGGATTCTCATTCTTGTACCAGATGCCTGTTCAACAACAACAGAAGCATCCTGAGTCATACCCATGATCTCTTCAGGAGAAATCATAAACGACTCGCATACCACCTGCATCTGTTCACTCTTGTCACAAGCATACTTTGCAAGAGCAGCAAGATTGTATACATTTGCACATTCCATTATACGTGCACGTATATCACCGTCAGCATCCTGGTGTGAAGGAAAGTCAACCCAGTCAGCCGTGATAAACTTTGACACACGGATATTAGGTTGAGTAGCGGGTGCGTTAGGAATCATTGTACCAAGTACACGAACTGAGAACGATGGAACACCACCAAGGTCAACTACCTCAGATGTGCATATCTGACCACACTTTGTTTCAGGGTGTGTGGTGATAGTTGCTCTGAGACGGTTTCCTTCAAGTCTATCATTTGATATAATATGTGATGTTCTTGTCTGTTCAGGTATAGTCATACGGATATCAGATAACTGTGTGCCCTTGATATCCGGGTTTGGATGGTTGAGTTCACCACGCCATTTATTCTGACGCTTGAGTGTCTGTATTCTTTCATCATTATTGATTACAGATATAACATTCTGAGCGTCATATCTACGACCCATTCTGTTAGTCACATCATATGTCTGAAGTGTTGCAGGGAACCTGATATATGGTTCACCCTTAATGGATCTCAGAAGCTCAAATCCACGTGTATCTAATTCGGATACCTGTGGTTGTTCCTGAATGAAACAATGTGTTTCATATCTGGAAGTCTGATTGGATTTAAGCATAACGATTCATTCCTTTCTGTATAAATTTATAAAAAGAAAAGGAGGGGATCAACCCTCCTTGTTCTCTTCTTCCTCTGAACCACGACCGTTGGAAAGTTCCTCGATCATTTCGAGGTTCATTGAATCTGTCAATGGTGTTGACTCGGGTGTTATACCCTTCATTTCTTTCTCATCCATGGTTATTCTCCTTTCATTATCTCATCACGGTTCTCGATGAACTTCTGAATTACAGGATCTTCGGAACCTACTTCAAGATGATATTCCTGCATAACGTCACACTTCTTACCGAGTCTACTAAGTGACTCTACGACCGATGTGCGTGCGGATGAAACAGCGAGAGGTATAGCGTTGATAGCATCAACGGTATCTTTCGGATTAATCACTTAAATCATTCCTTTCATTGGGATTGATTAACATCATTTATTCTGTTGAGAATATACGTTGCTATCAAACAGATGTATGCTCTGATAATGTCCTGATCAGTTTTGTACTTCTTTGACATTGGCTCGATTACAGGTCGACCCTGAATACATCTGTCAACTTGTGTTGGGAAATTTGTTATACGATTAATGTATTGCGTACTATTGATCTCACTAACCTTATGACCTTCCTTTACAAGGAATACATAGAATATGAGATCCATCAGAGTTGCGATGTCAGAGTGTTTGATCTTCTTTGTCGCGAACTCGTATAATACACCAGCATCAACGTTCTTTAATCGTCCGATTCCTTTATACAGTTCACCCATATCAGAATACAGTTTATCACCATTCTTTATCAATGCCAACAGACTGTTTCTCAAACCTGTATAGGAATTAGTGTCAACGTAGTCTTCATCACCTTGTAAGTCGTCACCTACAAGAGCGCCTTCGTTTTTGAATTCATGATATTTATTAGCTAATAAACACATTGACTGGTTGAAATTGTTTCTTATACCATTAAGAACAATAACAACAGTTTTCATGTTGAGTTCGAGTACTATTTTAGAATGGTGATGTTCATAAACAGTCTCGACCATGCCACCTATCCAATTCATCATGTTCTCGTCACGTACAATATTCCATGTCTGTTTCAACTGAGAATATGTGTACGCCATCAAAGCTTCATTCATATTGGATGGGAAATACTTCTGATACATTCTTGCATAGTTGGTTAATGCAAGCTGCTGTTTTGCAGAGTCTCGTAGCAAACGATTCTCTATCATATCAGAATAGCACATAATTATTATGTGCAATACATTTGTTGGTGAAGCCATTATATGAAGGAATTCTTTTTCAGCATCGACTTCCTTCAAGGCTTCTTTAATTGTCTTTTTGAGACCCGCTTGTGTGAAACCAAAAAGTTGAATTACATTATCAACATATCTGCGGGGAAACGAAACCGCTGTAGTCGGATATTCCTTTGCAAGCATTATTGCGTTTGCAGTAAGGAACTCTTCACCCAATGAGATATACTGTTTGCGTACCTGGGGTGAGGACAGCTTCTCGTACATCGGTTCCGCTATATCCGTTTTCAATATATTAGAATTAGTAACTCCCTCGGTTATTAACATCAAAGCTTCATCCTCAGAAAGTGTCTGTTCTAATATAAACATAGAATCACCCCGACTTACTTGCGGTTTCTCTTCTTCTTATTAGATCTCGGCTTTTCTGTTTCATCAGTTGCAGCTGACTCTTCAGCAGGTTCATCAGCGCTTTCATCATCTTCATCCTTATTGAAAGAATCAACATCTGTATCCTCAATTGGGAATAATGAATCTTCCTTCTCAGGGAGCTGTTCCTTTACTGCTTCAACATCCTGGATGAATGATTCAGATACTTCTTCGTCAGTAACATCAGGTGATACAGTAGGTTCCTCAACCTTTGATTCTTCAGGAATGGGTTCGGGTTCAACCTCAACCTTCTTCTCTTCAACTGTAGGTGTTTCAGCCTTCTCAGCCGACTTTACCTTTCCTGAGAAAACATCGTTGATGTTGTTCTTTGTGATCTCGATATTACCGTCTGCGGTAAATACCTTGAAACTTCTGATTTTGATAATGTGTGCAACAGCCACCTGATTGAGTTCGATGTTTTCAATAGGTGCCGGTTTGTTGATTCCGGGAGCACGTCCCTTACCGATTATATTGACCTTCATTACAAATACCTTCTTTCGTATTTTTTATAATGCTTGATCCATCGCACGACGGATCTTGTCTACGCTGTAATATGACTCTGACACGAGATCTGTTTTAAGACCCATTGCGATCAGATACATATCTGCCTTGAGCAATGTTGGTTTGTCAAATATCGTTGTTTTGATATCACTCAATTTGACAGAACCTGTTGCTGCGATCTCAGACATCATGTTGTCATATTCAGCTTGGTTATCACCACGAACACCACAGAACTCAGAGAGGATTTCATCTGCATCAACACCTGCAAGCATTTCCGTTTCAAGACCTGTTGTGGTACCGCCTTTGGATTCACCTTTGGCAACACCGGTCATTTCATCACGGTTTGTATCAGAGAGAGCCAGACCTGTTTTCTTTGATACAAGTTGTTGAGGACGTTTGATATTGAGATATCCCACGAGTACGGGTGACTTGGTTCTTATCGGGCGGTTGGGGTCTGATGACGCAAATGGCATATACACATATTCGAATAGCTTCACACCCAACCTATTTGCAGCTTTCTCAACGTTCTCGAATTGAAGAACACGTTTTGAATCGAACTCTTCAATGTCTAAACGAAGATTACTTTTCTCATCGGCAAGAAACCTCGTTACCCATTGAGAGAATTGAGAATCCGACATCTTGACAAACATATTCTGATACTTCGCCGCGTTGATTCCTGTTGGGTCAAGATCTTTCATTACTTGAGTAATGAGAGTCTCGATCTTTCTACGTTTATCTGTCATCTATATCACCTCTTATATTTGTTTGATGAGTCATAACGTTTTCTCACATATAATTGGTTGAGTTTGTCATATGATATTCCGATATAAACGATATTACCTTCACAACCTCTCGCAAGCGTTTCGGTTGCAGTTATCTTTATAACCAAAGCATCCACACCAGGTATACTCTTTCTATCGATATAACAATTGAATGTCAATCCGGTATACTGAAGACGATTGCATTGATCATTAAGCTTGGTTTCTATCTCCATCGGTATCTTCTTATCATCCGAATACTCATGTAAGTATGAATCAATATCAATACCCAATTCAGGTATAGATGGGAATTGTCCCGGTTTCATAAATAATAATGTGAGAATACCGTTAATCATCATTTCAAATGACGACAAAACTTTTGGTTTCCCATAGTCGTCCAAGTCCAATACGGCATCATATCCGAGTTGTTGAAAACGACGAGGGAACTTGTTTTCTACTTCCGCCAATGTGATTCCTTTTTCATCCAACATTCATATCACCTCATTCAGGCATGTTAGAATCACTCTTAACATAGTCTTCATCGAACTCATCATATTTCTTATCAAGAATCTTTATATAATGAATACCGCTCTGTGCAGCTTCCTTTTGCATACGAATATCTTTGCGATGTTCAATCTCTCTATTGTGAACCATAAATGAATCGTTATATCCACCCTGTTTAATTTCAACCTCCAATGACAATGAAGGAATAAAAAAATCAGGAATGTAAAGATGGGTGGAACCATCTTCCCATTTGTACCAATAATTATTTGGTGATGGAGCGATGATATCATCGGGACCCCAATTCAAAGATTTCAAATGGTTAAGGAAGTCGACTTCATAAGTACCGATTACTCTGAACTTATGTTTGTCATCCCATACGTAGTCTTTTGCATCTGCATGATTGTATAGCATCTTACGCTGCATATCAGCATCATTGAGAAGATGTTCGTGACCGTACTTGTTCATCATACGGTCCTTCATCATTCTGACATATGCTTCTTTACATTTCGGGTCACCACAAAATCTTTCATACTTTAATGATTCTACGTTGAATCTAACTGGATTAGTGCGGCACTGTGTGCATAAACGACCCATATCTTTACCGACCAACAATGAATATGCATACTCCAAAGGGATTTCAACATCTTCAGGTATTTGGTCATTGTGTTTCGTGACGATATGCTTACAAAAACGCTGCTTATTATCATATACATTATTGCAGAAAGGACACGTTTTCCTTCGCATAAACATTACCCCTTTCATTATTTAAATAGAATATTGTTTAGCATGGCGTTTAGAATCGTTTTAAATCAAAAAAATAGACACGATCGAAAAGGTCGTGTCTATTTATTATATCATCCGAGCACTATGTCCGAGATAAGTTCGATGATCCTGTTGGGATCTTCGAGAACATGGTATTTATTACCATTTCTCATTACTACCTCAGACTTCCAATCATCGCCATCTCCTCTACGAGCGGCGATAGAATACGGAAGTATTTCAGATATTTCATCTGCTTTAACATAAAACTTTTCATCTGACGTTGATCCGTTGGCGCTGTCGTATTTCGGTATTGTTAAAATTATATATGTCATTTTTATTTCCTCCTTAAATTATTGGGCTCCCCGAAGGGAGCCCTTGGTTTACTTTACTTTGTAAGAACCTTCTTCACGAAGCTTCTTACGAACTCCCTGACATCAGCAGGGAGCTCATCAATGAGCTCCTCGACGAGGACTTTGTTTATGCCATCGACCCAACTTTTCGCAGCGTCCTCATAAAGATAGAAAGACGCTGATGAATCCGCGTAGTAGATCCTCATATCAATTGTGTCGTTGAATGAGAGCTTGATTTTTGTGTTTACTATTTCTCCATTGGAATCTTCCTTCTCGTTCTTATATAAATAAGAACCTATTCCGATCTTATCGAAGCCCTTCGGAAGTGTTCCTATCATGGTCTCCCATACAGCAGGGAGATCCCATTTCTGGGATACCTTCTTTGTGGACTTCTCCTGCTTCACTTCGACGAAGGAATCATCGAAAGTACCCGAAGGGAGTGATTCTTTTACTACCACTCTCTTAGGAGCGGGTGGTGCATCGGGTATCTTGGTGAACATCTGATTCAATGCCTCACCAAGAACGGCAACATATTCATTTCCGAAGTTGCCTTTGCTTGTGAGCTGGATGTCTTCGCAAGTACATCCGTTGCATGTGGCCTCAAGACCTGTGATTTTGATTGTGATTTCAAAATTGTTATTATTCATACAGATACCTCCTCGTATCTTCCGGGGTTATAATCTACCCCTGGCACTACCAGCATAGATAATATGTAGGAATAGAAAGTGCTGATAGATTATTTTCTTTCTATTCATATTAATAATATATATTTAGAAAGTCAAAATAATAGGAATATATGGCTTGAAAAACTTCGAGATAACTTCCATACTATATGGAACTATACTATTATCAAATTTATACCAAAGGAGGTTTTCTAAATGGAAAAGAAATTCCATTTCACTCGTCCTTTTCTTGAGTCATTTAAAGAGACTATCGATATTATCAGTGATCGATTGAATGTTTTAAATACACTTGAAAAAGGTTTTGCATCTGACATGGGTATTTATAATTGTTCATATAAGATGCGTTATCTGACACCTTCGGATGTCGGCGATTTCGTTTCCAATGTTCACAAGGGGTTGTCATCATCATTGATAGCTCCTAATCCTCATGACATTGAAATGTTTACGGCAGAATCTGTTAGGAGATTCTTAGAGTCTCATGGATGTGAACCTTTTAATGACCCCGGTCTTATGGGTAACAATTTCATTGATACTAAGAACACAACTCTCCAGGACATGCTCGTGATACATGCTAACAGTGTATTCAATCATGTTGCCCGTACTCCCTATGAGCAGAAGGAGAATTATAATGAACTGAAGAAGGGTGACCTTAAGACAATCAATGATATCCACTTCCCTGCAAACATGAAGCAGATAGTTGACAAACTCCCTGACATGGTTGAGAACATGGACGGTGGAGAGATCTACAGAGCACAACCATTGATAGGCAAAGCTTTCCGTGCAGCAATCGAAGAATTCGTTATGTTTGCTTCAACATTGAATGCAATCACAATATCAAGCATGGTTGATTATGCGGTACCTTCCGCAACATTCACAACCGATTACTCATCAAACGGCGAAGATGATGATATGCTTCAGGAAACCGTTGATCTTACAAAGAATACACCAATCTATTTCGTATTCGCTGAAGGTAAGACACGTTTCATATCAAACGCTATCAAGAAGGCAACACATTCTCCTTACTCACATATCAGCATAGCATTCGATGAGAAGTTGAATCCTATGTACTCATTCGGTGGTAAGATCGAAAATGATACATACACCAATGAGAAGAAGGGTGTAAGAAAAGAAGATATCGGCGGTAGTTATTATCAGAACATCGATGTTGCTGTTTATGCAGGATACCTTCCCAATGAATCAGTATCTAAGATGAAGAAGATATGTGATGACTTCGTTAAGAATGCCGACAAGACAAACTTCGATTATGGTATACTTCTGAAGAAGCTTGTTAAGAAGGATGGTGAGATGCCTAAGAACGAATATCGTCAGGTATGCTCAACATTTGTCAATTACCTTCTCAACTCAGTTGATGTCAATGTTACTGACAAGAAGATGCCTTCTCCTGCTGAGATCAAGAGTGCTGCAGATACTAAGAGTACACAGTTCATCAAGGTTTACAGCGGTCCTGCTTCAAAGTACAATGACAAGATCGAAGCTATTGTTAAGCGTGTTACATCTGCTGCAGAAAAGGGTAACACACGTGCAATCAATGAGTACGTGACAGAGTGTTGCTTCCTCAAGACAAACATGATGAGTATCGAGAAGAGACTTCCATTCAATTGCAATATGAGAAATGTTGTATTGAATGATACTCATGAGATCTTCAAGGATACACGTGATGCTATTAAGTTCATTCTTAATGATTCACGTTCACCTATACATGATCTCCTTGTGAAATTCGCTACTAAGCGTAGTGACTACGGTACTGCAGAGATGGTTCGTCAGGCATTCCTTACACATCCTCATTCATACCACGGCGGATATGAACCAAAGACTCCTGAACAGAACTTCGAGGAGAGACGCGGTTTCTATTCAGATCCATGCTGGTTGGATAAGATAGTATACGGTTCACAGGAACTCGATTCGAACTATCGTACTGATAATCCTGGTAACCAACACGACCATCCGTTGTCATACGATATCAAGACAATCTACAAGATGTTTAGTTGTCACCATAATGACAATGAGCATCTTGCAAATAACATTGTCAAGGTTGCAAATGTTATGGTTGGTCTGATTGATTATTATGCTCATGATCAGTATTCTGTATTCCGTGACAACCTTCGTGACGTTCTTGCTGTATTCGGCGAGATACTTACCAAGGATATCTTGACATTGTATCATAATAACAATAACGTGCTCATATGTACAGATGATATGAACGATACAATGATTCCTGGATATATGTACTGTGAAGCTTTCGTTATGGAAGCTGAAGGTGATCAGAATACACAGAATCAGCCTCAGAATAAGGAAGTTACCAAGGTTCCTACTGTTAAGAACACATCTCAGAATGTTAAGGATACCAAGGGACAGAATATCAAGATGAAGATTGCGGAGTTGATTCGTAAGTTTGGTGAATACATTCGTAACACCATCTCACAAATCTTCCCCAAGTTCAATCAGAATCATAAGGCTGAAGTTAACTGGATAAACAATCACAAGGAGCTTAATGATAACATCAAGAAGGCTCTTGCTGACGGTAGCTTCACAATCACAGTTAACAACTATCCGAACTTCAAGATCCCTGCAAAGGAAGCTATCGACGGACTGAAAACCAGCGTTGATAACGTTGTAAATACTCTGAAGGGTTCTGACGAGAAAGCAAAGAACGATCTTCTTGCAGATGCAAATGCTACCGCTAAACAGCTCATGTTTTCAAAGGTTGCTGAAAAGGATCCAAAGTCTGACTCCGATATGGCTAAGATGACCAAGTTCTTTATTCTGTACGGTACTCCAGATGGTCCTCAGACAAGTGGTGAATCTGTTCAGTTGACAGCTGATAACTGGACTGAGATTATGAACAATCTCGTTGGTCCGAATGGTAACGACGGTGCATTCAAGGTTCTTGAACTATTCACAACAGAAGTTACTCAGGCTATGACAAAGCTTAATGAAACATGTAAGAGATTGGCTGATGCTGAGACTAACAAGACCAAGGAAGAGGCAAAGAATGCTGGTAATGATCCTGATCAGGCTGTCAAGGATAAAGCAGCTGATGGTGGTAACAAAGCACAGCTTCTGTTCGATGCTGTTAACAAGGTAACAAAGAACTGCTACCTTGCAGCTACAGGTGCACTCATGAAGGAATTCTACGGTAGATCATATAATATGTATCGTGACATCGTTGCAGAATACCAGAGAACAAATACTGCCGCTAATCAACCTACACAGCCTGTAACACAGAATGCTGCTCAACCCGCACAGAATACACAGTAAACACAAAGGAGGTATAAAGAATGAACAATGCAACACCCTCAGCAACGAAGGTTTCAAAGGTTGCTCAGATTATAAATACTAAGCAGCCCAACGCAACCCAGGGTCCTACTGTGAATCCGAAGACAGCTCCTATTGCTACTACAACACCTAACAAAATGGAAGGTGATATGAAGAAGCAGGAGAATGTTGCAACTTCAAACACAGTAGCTGAATGTGATAAGATTGTAAATGAATCTGAGGATCTTGTCGATGCTCTTGAGTCCGTTGCTAAGTTATACAATATACCCGAAGAGAATATCTTGTGTGATGACACCCTGGATGGTATTACGGTCCAGGGTGATACTATCATTGCACCATCGATATCTGCTCAGGGTAAAACAGCTTCTATCATGAAAAGTATAGGAGCTGTACTTGACTATATCTCTCAGAGAATTGACGACAAAGTCAATGACTTCCAGTATGGTAATATCGAGAGAGGTATAATTCAGGATCATATCAAAAATGATGCTAACCCTGCGAAGGGAAAGGTTATTGCAAGACATATCGATCCTGACGGCAATGAGGTTCTCGTATATGATTCCGGCCTGGTTGATATGGCTAACACATATACAGCGCAGCAGTTCGTTAATGAACTTCGTGAGGCTGGTGCTATCCCGGAGATAAAGACAACCGATTCTGTTAATCCTGTAAAGAGTGATTTCTCTTACTGGACAGCAGAAGATGATATCACTTCCGGTGTTGATACAACCTCACATCCAGGTGGTTCGGATTATGGTGCATCTGCAAGTAACCCCGATGGTCCTGTAGCAACACCTAACAACACAGACATGCCTGCATCATATGATAACAATGCAGCTGATGGAAAGGTTGCTAACTACGATGGAACTGAACAGGTTGACTTAGTTCAGAGGCTTAATGAGTCTGCTGTTATGTTGGACCTCGTTTCCAAGTATGGTGATACAAGACATCTCGGTTATGATCTTCTCACAGAGCAGGGTTTCAACTTCATCAAACCCATTGACTTCATATCTGAAGCTGCCACATCTGGCGGTAAGAAGAAAACTATATCACCTTCAGACATTAAGCATCTGAAGTTTGATAATAAACATATCATGAGTGCTATCAAGTACATGAATGAGTGTCGTGCAGAACAGGATTATGCAACAGGAAAACATTTCGATCTTCAACGTATGGTCAATAATCCAAAGTGGAATAAGGCTATCAAAGAACTCGAAGAACAGTTCGATTGTCACTTGGTCGTACGTTTCATAAAGGAAGATCAACTTCCTGATTCAGGTGGTGGATTCACACAGTATTTCTCAACCGAAGCAAAGGCCAAATGCCATATATCAAAAAGCAAAGGTTTCCAGTTAAATGGTCTTCCTATTGATATATACATCATAAATTCATTCCTCACAACATATGCACCAACAGATCAAAAGTTGTTCGGTCAATTTGTTATCGGTGTATTCCTTCATGAAATATTCCATAACATTTCTTCTGTACTGCGTATGTACAATACTGAATTCAAAACGATGTTATCATCTACAATGCTTATGGCATCGATGTCCAAGAGCGCTAAGGTAAGAAGAAAGCTTATAACAAACTTCGTTGAGACTGCCAACAAGGTAGGATTCATCAACAAAAACCTTATCGAGAGAAAAGCATATATCAAACAGCTTCTGTTCTTATGTTCGGCTGAAAAACAGATCAAGAGCATGAAGGACGCAAAGAAGCTCGTTGAAGAAGGTGACTCTGATAAGCTGGATGCATACATCGCCGCAGCAGAGAAAGTAGTTAAGAATCGCGAACGTGAGCTCAAAGGAACTGGCGCTGCTATAACATACATCTTGTGTGGTGCTGTTGAAGGTGGTATCGCGGGTATCGCTCTCGCTACAGGTCAGGTTGAACTCGCTGCATTTGCGTTTATATGTGGATTGGCAATAATCAATATTGCCGCTGTAGACGGCGCTATACGTAGTAAAGAAAGACAGATGGTTGAAGAGCGTAAGAGTGGTAAGACAAAGACAACAGAAGAACACTGGGCAGATATGTTTGCTGCCATGTATTCATTACCTGTTGCATTGTTATCATATGCTCCTTCAAGAATGACAGCTGCTTCAATGACTGACGACCAGATCAAGAGACTCCACCAGATAGAGCTTGCTCAGGTAAATCTCTTCGGTGATGTTCATCCACCCACAATGGAGAGAATGTATGCTTCTTGTAAAACAGCGGAACAGCTTCTCGATTCAGGTGTAAAGCTCAATCCTGATGTAAAGAAGTATCTCGAATGGATCGTTGAAAACTACAAGAGAATCGGTGAAGTCGAAGACATTGAGACCAACTATTCTAAACATACTTTCGATCCTAAGACTGCAGAGAATCTCGATCTCCATATACAGAATCTCATCAACAAGTCAGGTGTTGCATTGACAGAGCAAGCCATCTTGTTCTTGTTCGGTCCTGATGAAACTGTAGTCTGATAAGAAAGAGGTGTCAACATGCGACAGACAATGAGTAACATTGTTAATGCATGTATTGATGACATAAATCATTCCGAGTTCCAATCAGTGGTTTCCGTTTGTGAATCACTGATTGAGAACTATGGAAAAATGTATTCAATACTCGTGCATTCCGACAATGATGAATTACCTCAATATGAATCATTCGTAGAAAGCTTCGTTTCTGAGTCTGATTCAGTATGGAGGAAGACTGATAAGAATGGTAAGAAAGAGAACATATTAATCTCTATATTACTTCTTCCTATCAGATTAATAAAAGCACTCATTAAGCTCATTAGACGTTCTTCTCTTAAATCCGAATCAAAGTCTCTTGATAATAAACTCGATGAGATTGAAAAACTTGTTGAAGAAGATAAGGTCAAGACTCCACGTGGAACAGGTAAAAAGAAAAAGAAGTCTAAGAAAAATGATAAGGAAGAAGATATCGAAGTAACCATTGATACTGTATCTGGTGAAGCTGAGGTATCTTCAAACGTTGACTTGGAGAAAGCCAACGACATTATCAAACAAGCCAAGGAACAGACTGAAAGAGATAAGGAAAAGATCGATGAACTGCTTAAGGACAACGATCTTGGAAAAGCTCTCACAAATTCTCAACGTGCAGGATTGATATCTAAGCGCGATGCAAAGAAGGTTGTTGATCTTCTTACATCTGTAACAGTAGATGGAAAGAAGCGAACACCTGTCAAACAGTACAAGACAATCAAGAAACAATCAATTGATTTGTTGACTGAAACAGAGCGCATTTGTGAAGAGTATCAACACTCTCTTGAGAAATTGATATCTGTCATAAAGCATAATCCTTCTGAGAATGTTGAAATAGATGATGCTGTCATCAAGGACTTATCCGAACTTCATAAGGAGTCACAGGACATAGTTCTTTCAACAGCGGAAGGTCTTGCTTATCTCGAATCATGTATAAAGGCTGCGAACGACGCAGCTGATATGATACTTAACCGATCTAACGGGGAGGAGGAATAATTTATGGCATTCACAAATTCTCCATTGGTTAATATGACCAGAATTTCACCAAACAGAAATTCACCTCGTAATCAACCAATATCAAAGATAACAATTCACCACATGGCGGGTGTAAATAGTATTGAGACTTTTGCCAATATTGTAGCTTCACCTGCAAGAGAGATGTCATCTAACTATGGCATCGGAAACGACGGTAGAATAGTATTGACATGTCCAGAAAGTGACAGAAGCTGGTGTTCATCGTCACCGTTGAATGACCATCGTGCCATCACAATAGAGGTATCAAATTCTTCTGCTGGTGGAGATTGGCCAATATCAAATGCGGCATATAACTCTCTGATCAAACTGTGTGTTGATATCTGTAAGAGAAATGGTATCAAGAAACTTTACTTTGATGGAACTCCAAATGGTTCACTGACATTTCATTACATGTTTGCCGCTACAGCTTGTCCTGGTCCTTGGATAAAAGCTCGTGCTCAAGAAATATGCAACAAGGTCAATGCGCAATTAAATACCACAACAGAGACACCTAAACCAACACCCACACCATCAACATCAACCACATCATTCAAAGTTGGCGATCTTGTATCGATCAATTCAGGTGCAAGATACTACGGTGGAGGTGCTATCCCTCAATGGGTTGTAAATGAGAAATGGTACATCTCATCTATCTCTGGAGACAGAGCTGTACTTGGTCAGAATGAAGCTAAGAACAGAAACATTCAGTCACCGATAAATACTAAGGGCATCAAACTTGTTAAATCAGCCAAACCTGCATTCAAGGAATATACAAAGTCACTGAAAGCAAGTGACCCAGTATACCAGTCTGCAGGTGGAAAAATGATTGGTACAGTTGGTGCTAATGGTGTATTCACAATCGTTGAGGAGAAGGCTTCTGGTACAACTACTTTCGGCAGACTTAAGTCTGGTAAAGGTTGGGTAGTTGTTAAGCAGGCTTCTACGAATATCAAGAAAGGTGACAAGGTTAAAGTCTTGAATCCTATTATATATGGAACAAACAAGAAGTTCACTATGTTTGTATCCGTATACACAGTACTCGAAGTCAACGGAGATAGAGTTGTTATTTCTTCTGACGGTAAGAACGTGACTACAGCTATAGCTAAATCCAATCTTGCTAAAATATAAAAAATAACAATGCCAAATGCTTAATATCGAGATAAAGAGGATAGTGAATTAGTTCGGTTATATGTACCGGACCTCCTTTAGTCATTATTCACAGATAACGGTTTCGTTATCGGGGACTTTTATGATTACTATTTCGCCCATGATGTACACCTCCTTTCTGTGAGTATATTCTATCCTCTTATCTCATATTGATGATACACATATCAAAATAAAGAATGAGGGGCTTCGGCCCCTCGTATCTTTTCTTCTCCACTTCCCCCCAGCATACAAAATTTTCCTCATTTGGTATGTACATTATTTTCACGGAAGAGAGGGAAACTACTCAGTGAAAATTTTAAAATAAGGAGATGATTCGGATGGTCGATTTCCCAAAACTTGACTACCCTGAAGGAAGTTCTTTGGTTGATGTACGATATTATCCACACCCAGAGAAGTTCGAGATTATATTCTTCAATCCTGTGATAGATAAATTGGATGTCCGGTATGAAGATCCATTAATAGATATATGGTTCCTCAAACCTGATTTCCGTACGAACAAATATCAGATCGCACAGATAAAGACAGAGCATGCGTTTAAGGTGATAACAAAACCGAGCAGAGTTCCATACGAGATAGCGAAGGAAATAGGTGGCGAGTGGGGTGAATGGTATAACGCTCACAAAGGATCATATTCCAATAAGGAAATAATGAGACACATGTGTTTATGTCCATGGGTATTCAAAGCGGACTTCACACCTGACGTATATTATAGACTGAGGTGGTTAAAGACATATGGAAGAAGGTATGACCTTAACAAAGTCTCATATGGATTACTTGATATTGAGACCGACATCATCGATTATCAAACTGATTTAAAGAATATCCATGATGTTAAACAGCCTGTCAATGCAGCGACATTGATATTACCGGAACAGAAGATATGTGTGGTAATGGTTCTCGGTCCTCGTCCAGAAGGAAATCCTAATAACAAATACAACTTGGATGATTCATATCATGTTCTGCTGAATAAACAGAAAGTGGAATATAATTGGTTGATTAATAACCAAGAAGAATTCAAACGGATGATCAGAGAGGATGATAAAGATAATGCAAAATATCTTGAAGGATATCGAATAGATTTGCACTTCTTTGATTATAACGAAGAGATCAATATGATCAAACTTATATTCCTATACATAAACAAATATAGACCGATGTTCTTGATGTCATGGAATGCAAAGTTTGACCATAACTATCTGATGAACAGAATAGATTATCTCGGATATGATCCGGTTGAGTTCTTTGTACCCGAAGAGTTCGAGTTCCAGAAGTTATATTATAAGGAAGACAAGAATCCAGATGCAACTCCTAAGTCATCTCGTGATTGGTTCTTCACATCAACATTCACAACATATATTTGTCAGATGAGATTGTTTGCGATGATCCGTAAGTCTCAATCTGAAAGACGTTCATATTCGTTGACTTCTGTTGGTAAAGACTATGCAAATATAATCAAGTTGACTGACAGTAAATCCGGTAGATTCCGTGACTTCGCATATACCGACTTTATCAAGTTTATATTGTATAACGTTCGTGACGTTGTTGTTCAACTTGCGGTAGAGATGGCGTGTAACGATTGTAAGTCACTTGTTTCCCGTTCGTATATGTTTGCAACACCATATTCGAAATGTTTCCAAGAGACGCATATCGTACGTAATGTTCGTGAGTTCTATTATGAGAAACTCGGCTTCGTACAAGCATGTCGTCTTGAAGTACCTGAAGGAATAGATACACATTTCCAAGGTGCATTCGTTGCTGATCCAGAACTTAACCAGGTAACGGGTGTTGTCATAAATGGTAAGTATATTAACTTTATGATTTATGGTGCGCTCGATGCAGATGCAAAATCATATTATCCATCAACGAAGATGTTATTGAATCTTGACACGATGGCATTGTTGTTCAAGTGTATCATAAATAATGATATCATAGGCAGGAACAATCGTTCAATTAACAAAGTCATAGCAGATACGAATAAAGATGGACGGTATGAATGGAAAGATTCGGATGGTAATGCACATCCTGTTGATATTGGAGCATATATGTTTAATTCATATAAGAATGGTAATATCGCATACGTATTGTATTCTTATTTCAACATAATGAGTATAACAGAATATATACTTGAAATATCAGCACGTCTTAAAATGAAAGGGGTAAAGATTTAAATGTATTTTGAATATGAGAAGAAGCAGATTATAAATGAAGCGATGCATGAGTTGATCGAACTCGGTTGGCTTATATCTGCAGATGTGTCTTTTGATGGAGCTCGTGGATCTGTATCTTCACCGACTAAGAACACTGTCGAGCTTAATGTATCGGAAAGGGAACTGTATGATTTAGCAACCGATTCGATGATGCTGTACGGCGTTAACATCAATCTTCAACGTGCACTTCCAAATGTTTACGATGGAATGAAACCAATCCATCGTAGAATATTATACATGATATGGAAATTATATCGTGACAAATATACCAAGGTCGCTTCCAGTATAGGTGACGTTCTTCACTTATCCCCACATGGTGATCAGGGCATGGGTGGAATATATGCACGTTTAGCGCAGCCGTTCTCAAACAATGCACCGTTGTTAACTCCGGATGGTAACCCAGGTACACCTACAACCGGTAGAGATTATGCGGCACCAAGATATTGGGACGTATGCATATCAAAATTTGCGTTGGATGTATTGTTTAAAGAATTTGATGGTAAGGTAAACATGATTCCAAACTATGATAACACAGAGATGGAACCGTTATTCTTACCGGCGAGATTCCCAATAATACTGTTGAATGGTGTGACAGGTATTGCATATACAATGTCATGTGATATACCTCCATACAGTATTAACGATGTTGCCGATGTAACATTGAAGTTATTGGAGAAACCTGAATCAAAGATACGTCTTGTACCGGATTCTCCAACTGGATGTGATGTTATGATTCGTAGCAATGATTCATTCATGTTCCAGAGTTCATTCGAAGTAGATAACCGTTCATATACGATAACAATCAGGAATACTCCATATGGAAAATATCTTCGTGATATACAGAAAGCATTATATGAGATTCAGGATTCCAATAATCCAATATCTGAAATACAGTCTGCCGATGATGAATGTGACTTCACAATGGACAAGTTTGCATTTGTTATTCGTTGCAAACCGTGTAATTTGTATACGGTTATAAATACATTATTCTCAAGAGTACCTGGATTCCGTTCTGTTGTATCAACTAAGAATATGATTGTGGTTGATAATGATTATCGTACACATGAATATGACATACGTCAGATATTACTTAACTGGATACAGATCAGACTTGTTGAAAAGCGTAACTGGTTCTTGAGAGAGTTGGTTGAAAAGACTCGTACATATAATATGCTTGAAGGTAAAGCGTTCTTACTGAATAAGAAGAACATCGAAAAGACCATCAAGATATTCAGAAACTCAAAGACACGTTCGGATATCGTACCTAATCTGGTTAACGCTTACCCCGATGACTTAACAACTTCACAGGCTAACTATGTACAGGATGCTCATCTGTATCAGTTAACTGAAGAAGAATATAACAAAACCATCGACAAAATGAATGAAACGGATAAACAGATAAAGGAACTTCGCGAAATTATTTCAGATCCCGAAAACATCAAGAAGAAGATCGCTGAAGATATCAATGAGATAAAACAGAAATATGGTATACCACGTAGAAGCAAGATAATAAATCTTGACAACACCGAAAGAAACAATATCGGCGTTGTACAGATTCTCACCGACGGTTCTATAGTATTCTCAGAGACAGAAAACCCGGAACATTTATCATCTGATGTAACACCTGTATCAGGAGATAAGGTTTGTCTTATAGATGAGAAAGCGCAGTTCTTATGGGTAGATACAACCAAAGCACAATACGGAGTTCCGTTAACATTGACATCCATCGGTAAATGTGTGATGGGTAAATGCATGTGCGTATGTTCAAATATGAACAACGATATTCTCATGTTAACCAATCAGGGTCGTATCAAGTGTATGGCCATTGGAGGTATACCGACCAACTTATCTAAGAAGCCATTAATACCGTTGAACCCAGGTGAAGAAATCGTATCTGTTCTGGAACTGAGTGATGAGTCTCAGGATATATTAATATATACAAAGGATGGTATGGGTAAACGTATAAAGACATCTGATCTGTGGAGAACATCAATAAACTCACAAGGTCAATTCATCATAAAAGATGTTGATAATGTATCCGGCATGTTCTGGGTTAACAATAACAAACCCCTGTTGGTGTATGTAACGGTGCTCGGTAGAACACGTGTAAACAAACTTAATCTGTTGAAGGAAGGAAGGAAGATTGGTGAATAGAAACCAATAATCAAACTTTATCCTCAAGATGATGTGATTGCCGTATTCTGTGCAGATCCCAATCAAATAATTAAGTTACAGCATGGAGATGGTCGTGTATCAACTATAAACGTATCATCATTAGATGTTGTAACAATGTCAACACCACCCACACGTGAGAAACATATTCCAGGTGTAAAGGTTGTGCGTGCAGTATTAGCATAACAATAAATGGGTGGGGTTAAACCCCACCCAATAATATTTTAATTTGGAGGTAAGATAAATGTCGACAACCGATAATGAAAAGAGGACAACACAAATCACACTTAAGCCAGGTACCACATTCGATGGTTACTGGTTGAATTACATTGTCAATGAGGCTAAACGCTTAATGCATGATGAGTTCAAAGAGATATTCGATAATCTTCCTGATACACTCGAAGACAAAAGATTGAAGTTTTCTTTAGTAGATGACTTGTTTATCTTCTGTGATGAGAGGATGAGTTCTCTTGATGAAGTAAATTCAGAAACACTCTCACGTGCATTAGCTTCCCACAAACAAGAACATGATAATGCTATGTTCCAAGCGGAGTTTTGTGGAAAACTTGATAAAGAAATCTTCGTTCTGACATATATAGGATTACAGATTAATACAAGTGTGCTGTACAAAATTATCATGAGAGAATTCGGCAGGATTGATCTTATGAAAGAATGCATAACATTAACACTCAGACATGAGCTTGGACACATTATAGACTTTATCTCATACCATGGAAAACCATGGAAGACAGTTATGAAAATCCGTGATAGATACATAGATGAGAAAAAAGAATACTTCAAATCATGGGAAGGAAAACCATTCTCACAGGAATTGAGTATTAAGTATCAAGAACTCGAAGAAGAGTCTGTTGCAAACACAAACGGACATGTCGATGTTAAACGCGCGCGTGAAGTGGAGGAACTCATGGCAACGAGTCATAAAGATTGTAGCATAGTGATAAACATTGATGTATGCAATGTAGATGAAGACAAAATAGAAGAAAAGGAGAAAGATGAATGAGGTATAAATTAAAGAATTCGACACTTGTTGGTTATTTCGTGAATATGTTAACCGATGAATATGCAAAACTCAAAAATGAATTCAAAGATATATTTGAAGCAGCTCCAGTTGAACCACGTCTCTCAATGCAACCGAATAGCGTAACACATTTGTGGAATCGTCGTATCATAAGTGCATTTGGTGGAGAAGATGAAATAACATTCAAGAAACTTCTTAATGAATTCCAAAGGTATAATAATGATGATGTAGATGTCTCAATGTGGGCGAACTATAAGACTGATCTGGAGAATGGTATCGTGAAAACAACGGATCTTTCTATTGATATAAATTTCGAGGTATTACGAGCTGATATAGTATATAACCTTGAGATGCTTGAGCTCGTTGAAGAAAATTATAGGTTGTCTTTAAGACATGAGGTTGGTCATATAATGGATTACATCCTGAACTTTAACGGACGACCTGCCGATGAGATACGTGATATCATCAAGAAGTATAAAGATGATAAAGAGAAGTACTATCAAAAGTTCTATGAAAAAGATATGAGCGGTAGAAAGAAAGAATATTCTGATGAAGAAAGGATGAGGTATTATTACACTGAAATAGAAGGTGAGCGTACAGCAAATGAATTATCGAATGCAAATGTTGATCGTATGATAGAGGTCGAAGGTTTACTCGCATATCACGGTAATGATTTCGAAGTTGACTTTGAGGTTATAACTTATCTTGCTAAAGAGCTTGACACGCCTAGACTGTAAAATATAGGGGTTGTTGGTGAATCAACAAATTTAGCGAGAGGGTGTGAGTGTCATGTCGTCAGGGGATATTGAAATGACAATTGTCACTAGAGGTGATATAAAAATGAAAACATCGGAGTATCACTCATTTGAAAGAAAGCTTGAATTGTTTCCATATTCAATATATGACAATGTGGAAAAGCGTGTAATCGGTAACATATTCTTGTCGGAAGATCAGGCTGATCATCTCAATAAGGTAATGCAGCATAATGGTGTATATAAACAACGTTATGCGTTCATGGTTGGTTGGCTTGGTTAACTTGATATAAATGATGGGAGGAGGTGATTTACAATGTCCACGGAGTTTTTGATAACTATCAGAGCAACATCGATACTTATTCAACCTGGAGAAGAAGCAATCGATTATATCGAAACGTTGATTGATCTGATGACTTATGAAGATGAGTTTGAAGAACAAACAAAGGTCTTGGGATTTATATATGAACAAGAAACAGATACGTTGTATCTTCATAAAGGTGTAGATCTAAACTATCTTAGAAAACTTCTTCCGAAGTACAAGATAGTCGAAGAACCATTTCACAAATTCAAACATTTAAGATTTGAATATGAAGAAATAGTTCCACCACGTAATGAACAACAAGTTGATGTTATTAACTTTATTGCGGGATTGAATCATCATTCTGCAAACCTTAATGAACGACAGTTATTCTTAATAAAGAACCCGGGCTTCGGGTAAGACCTACTGTTCTGGTGTAGGGTTATGTAAATTCGGTGCAAAGACATTAATAATCACCCACCGTGATAATATACGTTCACAATGGTTGAAGTCACTACAACAAATGAGTGGTCTTGGTGATACGTATATACATGTGATATCATCAACCGATGAGGTTGTTAAAATTGCCCGTAATGAATTTGAATTCGAACATGATTACGATGTATTCTTAATAACACATGCAACATTTCGTGCCGGTATAAAGTATTTGACATCTATGAAAGAGATTGGCAACATAACAAAGAATCTCGGTATAGGTATGAAGATAATCGATGAAGCACATCTTGAATTCAAAGATACACTGATGATGGACTTCTGTTTCAATGTAAAAAGGAACCTTTATCTTACTGCTACAGGTGGTAGGTCACAGAAGGAAGAGAATTCAATATTCCATCATGTATTCTCAAATGCCTTGTATTACAAACCTTCCGCATTATTGTTGGATGGTGTACCTAAGAAATGGGTTGACTATACTACCGTGTGTGTCAATAGCAATGTGAAACCTTCAGTATATCGTTATCGCGTAGCTGGTGGAAGAGGAATGAATCCAGCTACGTACGGTAAATGGGTTATTCAAATCGATAAGAATAAAACACATTTCAAATGTTGCCGAGATCTATTGAAAATGATATATGATGCAGATGAAAATGCAAAGGTTCTTGTGTTTATGCCATTGATAGACCTATGTGGTGATGCTGCATATTTCTTCAACAAAGAACTGAATTATGATCCATCGTTCAAATATGATTTGAATATAAAGACAATCAATTCAAGAAACTCGGCACGTGAGAATTACGAGAACAGAAGAGCCGATGTAATCGTAACCACGATTCAGTCATGTGGTACTGGTACGGATATACCAGGTATAACGGCAATCATATCATGTTCACCATTTGTATCAAAGATAACTGCCGAACAAGTATTCGGTCGTATCAGATACTGTGGCAAGAAATGTTATTATTATGACATCTATGATTTGTCTGTTCAGATGGACAAGTTCTGGTTAAGATCACGTCGCAAGAAGTTTAAACAACTTGCGTTGAATGTCCGTGACATATCATGGTCGGATGATAGTAAAAAGGAATAATTGTGTGGCCCATACGGGCCACATTTATTTCTTCTTTTCATATGTATATAAGTAATATGGCGAAGATACAGCATATCTTTCAAATCATCTCGTGAAGGAGGTGATAAATATGACTGATAACAATGCTGTTACACCAACCATCAAAACTACCACTCTTGATGAGTTAAGAAACATCGTTAACAATTTCAAATCAAATCCGGATTGGTTCCAATCGGAATTAGATTGTCATGATTTGTTATAACTGTATCTTCGTCACATATAAGTTAACTTCATAAAAATAATATAAAAGAAAGGAAGTATTCTATGGATAGTTTAAGTACAATAACACCGGTAACAGATGTTCCGTTCATGGATGCATTATTGTCAAAAGGACAAGTCAACGATTATGTGTTTGGAGAATCTTTTATCGATGTTTGTATCCTAAGTAAACCGATAACTGAATCCAGTATAGTAGTTGATTACTGTTATAGAAGATTGTGGGAGTCGATATGCTTACGACGTAAGAAAAAGTCATTCACAATATACCAAGTAAATCAGACATATTTCCATTTTCTGATAGACTATAACGAAGCATTGCAGTTTCTCAATATATGTATACCTTCTAACTTGAGAAGAGTTGAAAATGGTACTGAGATACAGAATGCAATCGAATTTACGAAAAATTGTGATAATGTAGTTGACTTGATGGAAGAGTTGTTAACAAGTAAGGAAACACGAACCACTAACATATCATACATCAGAGAGATATGTAGGATGAAACAATTCGATTGGAAACCTTCATATGATAAACGACGTTTAACGTTGATTAGTAAATTATCAAGTATGGTGAAAACCAAAGAACCAATGAACTTCGTTGCTGACATGTCAATGGGAACACTCTTGTCAGATGATGATAACAAGAGAGGTATTGTAACTTTCACATGTTTCACAGATATAAAAGAATCATGTGATAAGTTATTATCATGCCTTGATGATAATGCAAATGTTACAGATGTCAGATATGATAAATCAAAGAACATAATATCTGTAACATGTTATATCGAAAAAGAATTAACGAATATACAGCGTGATGAGGTATTAAAGACACGCGGTATTATATCATATGCAGGTACATAATAAAAAAGATATATTAATCCCCGGGTAGTCCCGGGGATTAATATATCATATCAAACATTTTGAATATCTTCAAGACCAAGAGACTTCATCAAGTCTGGATCCATTCCGGGTATAGGTTTTAATTTTGGAAATACGAAATCAGGTTCTGTCTCACGAATCTTGTTTTCCAGAAACAATCTATACGATGCGTCTTCTGTCATGATCCATGACATTAATAGTACAACCTGTTTCTTGAGATCGGCAACTTCTTTCTCAAGAATTTTACTCTGCTCACGTTGAGTCTCCGCTTCATTCTTATGGATCTCAGCGAGCTCGGCAAATTGTTTATTGAGCTTTTCGTTCATATCTTGTTCGAACGAACGACGAGCTTTCTCGTTTTCCTGTTCCATTTGATCAGCTTCTGCTTTGTATTTACGAGCCGATAATATACTTGTAATTACAGCACCTAATCCACCGGAACCAAGGATTGCAATTATTATTGCAGCAATGGTTTCTCCATTCATTGATTATTCCTCCCCTGATATTGGAATTGAATATTGATGATAAACATCATTACAGGTTGGTTCAAAATATAAAGTTCGAGGAATAACACTTAAGTATATAGATAATAATGTCGGGTACACCCGATTTTATTATACATAACTCTATCGGGTTAATAGTGTATGTAAATAAAGTTTCATGTACAATGAAACTTTTCGTGACAGAAAGGAAAAAGAAGTAGCATGTTGAAATTTTAGATTCTAATTAAGAAAGGAAAGAATCTGCCATCAACATGTCAGGTCAGAAATCCCCAAGCGTAACGAAAGGACTAAATTAAAATGAACTTATTTACAAAAATTAAAGAGATACTCCGGATGAAGAGACACCATCTGGATCAGAAGAAACCCGTAATAACGTTTACAGCATCGCTTATCGCTGCGACTATTGGTGTTGCAGCTATATCAAGCTATGCAGGAAGTATTGCTCAGACAGAAGATTTCAATGATAATGACATCATTGCGGTTGAAGAGAATACTTTAGAAACACCTGATGCAACCGAACCCAAGGTAGTAACCACATCCAAGGCAATAACAACAAAGGGAACAACCAAAACTACTACCGAGGAAAACACCAAGGCAATAATGACATCAACGGCAACAAACACGACGGTTGTAACAACTGTGACGACTGCTGCAACAGAGACACATGTAGCGGTTAAGCCACGTCCAAAGCCTTTAACATCAACAACCACAACAACAGTTGAGACAACAACTGTTGGAGAAACAACAACATCGAACGAATCATCAGTTGAGACAACAACTGAACCTGAATCGACGACAACAACAATTACTGAGGAAACACCTGTTACTTCTTCTACAACAGTTACAGAGACTACTCCAGCTGTAACCACAACAGCAAAGAAGACAGAATGGGTGGTATATAAACCTTCCACACATTACATTCATAAAAATACCTGTCATTGGTATAATGATGAATGTTATGAAATTACATCTACAGAAGGACTTGAGTGTAGAAAGTGTACAGAATGCAATCCGGACATGGATATCATTACAGCGTACTCTGAACCTGCACCGGTTTCAAGCGGATATAATTCTCTCAACTACATAACTGAGGAAGAAAGAATATACCTCTGTAATACAGTTGGAACCGAGTATGGATCTGATTGGGTGCCTATCTATGATAAGGCGTGTGTTGTTGCTACTGTCATGAACAGAGTTCATGATGGTGGTTGGACGAATGGACTCCCAAGTACTGTGTATAATGTGTTAACAGCACCATACCAGTATAACCCGGCTTATGCTGTGCCATATTACCGTTCTAATGTGACACAGTCATGCATAGATGCCGTTGAATACTACTTCGAGCATCAGGGTGATTTCCCTCACTACACCAGTTTCTGGGGTGACGGAAGATATAACTATTTCAGATAAAATAGTTCAAAAGGAGTAAAAGTAAACCGATAGAGTTAAACATTTAAGGAGGATATGTTAGTTATGAAAAAAGGAATACAGATTTATCTTGTCACAATAGATCACGGGATTGTCAAAGCGCTTGATGATCAACACCATCCTATTCCACTAACACGTTCTCAAAGACAAACACTTATGCGATATAAACAAAAAGACTATATAGCGAACATCAACAAAGAATGGCATAACAAAAATGTCATTCACCACAATTTCGCCGTCGCTGTTGATGGTGAGATTGTGTTTACATACACTAAATAAAATATGAAGGTAGTGGGGCCAAACGGCCCCACATCTTTCATTACTCTTCTTCATTATCAATAGAAGCATCTTCATTTTCAGAAGGTTCTTCATTTTTTTCTTCCGGGTTTTCTTCGTTAGTGTTCGGGTCTTCGGAAACCACATCTTCTGGGACATATATGCTTTGAAGGAAGTTCTTTAAGTATTCTGATGCATTTGTGGTTCCGTCGTTCTTTGATAATTGTTTAGATACCTGGTCTATACCAGTAGCAGCCGCACCTGCTGACAGACCGATGAAAATAGCTTCAACAAGATTATTTCCCATCTCAACATTCTCTGTATAGTATCCTGCTATACCAAGACCTATACCGAAGATAATTGAGAATATCGGTATGAACCTTTTGAAATCACCCTTGCAAAAGTTTTTCATAATCAGTATCAATGTTGTATCGAGAATAGATACAAACGCGGTGATTGTGATGATCGAGAATTCTAACATAAAAATTCATTCCTTTCGTATATATATATTTCTAATGATATGGAGAAGGAGTAACAACAACATATCATTACAAATCTGTGAAAGGAGAATAATCTTATGTACGGACCTATGGATAATCCGCAAGGTACTATTCATGTAGACTCTGGAAATGCGTTCGATAATAAGCAGCTCAAGGATGCTGCAGAACGTATTATGTCAGAAGCGATTCGTAAATCCAACAATGGAGGAAACAGTAATGGAAAATGAAAAGAAGAATGAAAAGTTATTAGATGCATTATTAGCCCATGTTGATGCAAGCAATGAAGATAATCTCGTTGATGACATCAAGGAAGAGGATGTTCCTGAAGGTGATGCTATCATCGAACTTTCCGTAAGCAGATGGGTCATCTCACCATCTCAACTCAATTGGGATGATACGGATCTCGAAGCTATTGAGAAAGTCAGAAAGGTTCTTGTATCTGACAGATTCAATCTTATCATGGCCGAGACTCCGGAAGCTCGAGACGAAATGGCTGATAAGGTTCTCGAGAAAGCATCTGTTATTGAGAAGAACCTTGGTATCTACATTGACTATGCAGAGATACGTGATGACCTAACAAAGTATGAAAGCGCACTTCTTGCGGCGTCTGATGTGATATCACTGTATGAGTGGTTGAAAGCACAGATACAGTATATGACTCTTCAGAGCAGATGCTTGACTGCGGAAGATGAATGCGCATCTCTGTTTGAGAATTCAAACATTGAGTATGTTGCCAATCTTGAAAATGAAAATCAGGGTAACAACAATGAAACTGATCCATATGCTAATTATGAGGTCAAGGATCCAGCCGTGCGTGAAGCACTTAACAATCATGATGATAACAAATTAATTAGTTCATTCATGGATGACCATTCCGTAAGTGGTCTTCTTGATTAATATTTTAAGGAGGAAATAATAATGGAATATGAAGGAATCCCAACTTCGGAGTTAATCAGACTGGCAAAGGATGCTGCGAATATCTCTACGAACAAAGGTTTTCTGAAGGATGGTACAAACAGCTATAACAACTTCGAACCAAGAGGTCCGATACTGGCACAACAGTCAATGGACTGCATCTATGGTTATGAAGTACCTGCGAGACGTGAAAAGCTTCTCGACAAAGTAACAGGTTCAGAAGCAGAGATCTTAAGAAACACAACGTTCACATCTTCGAAGAAAGATATCGAAGCATACGTCGGTATTATCGAGAAGCTCTTAAAAGCAGGAGTGTTCGATGACAACGAGCGTCAGAAGAAGGCTCGTGAGGACTGGAAGAAACTTCAAAAGAATCTCAATAATGGAAAGAAGGTTATCTAAATGAATAATGATAAGACAACTGAAAAGAAGGACCTGTTTGAATTATCAGGTGAAATTCTCAGTAAGCTCGAAATCAATACAAAGGACTGTGTGTCAACCACCTTTGTATTCCGTACTGATGACAAAAACCATAAGATCAAGGGTCTGAATATTCAGATGTATGGACATGTTCTTATCATTGTTCCTGATATCAAGACACCTGATACGTACTACAAGTATCTGACTCATGTTGATAAGGTCAATGACAGTGATACTAAGAGAACGATATTCGAAGATCTGTTATCCAAGGGATATACACAGATTGATGTTGCAAAACTCATGAAGTGTTCCCATGGTACAGTAACACGTATCATGGAAAGTAAATAAATGAAAAAGCTTCTCGTTATTCGGGAAGCTTTTTTCTTATACTTTGAAGACAAGGAAGTGATAAGATGTTAGTATTGCATCACACTGATAATGATGGATTTTGTTCTGCTGCACTTGCAAAGAACTATCTCGTTCTTGCGTATGATGTACCGGCTGAATCCGATTTTATTACATATTATCATGGAGGACAAAATCCTATCGATAAACTTTCACGACCAATACGTGAAGGTGAGATAGTATATGTTCTTGATCTCGGCTTGGATGATGTTATATTTGACTTCATTGCGATGTGTTTATCTAATGGAGCTAAGGTAGTTCATATAGATCATCATAAGACAACTGCTGAATACATCGAACAGATGTCTGATGTAAAGAAGCAAATATATTCCAATGTAACGCAATTCTTTGAGACTGCTGTATCTGCAACATTATTGACATATGCATATTCAATGTTCAATGATGAAGAACGTGCACAACCGAATGCTGTTGACTTTGGATCAAATGACGATTACTCGAAAATGATAATATGGGCAGGCACACCAAAGGAACGTATGTATCATATACCATTGGTTGTTCGTTATGTTGATGACTATGACGTGTGGAGGTTTGCACTCGATGACACAAAGGCATTCAATTACGGATTCGAATCTGCCGAGTATCGTAGAAATCCTTATGGTAAAGAATGGAATAAGCTTATTTACGGCGATGCCGATGTTGTACCTAAGATCATCGAACGTGGACGTGTCATCTATGATGACAGGCATAACAAGTATAAAGAAACGCTGAAATACGCATTCGAGACAACTATTAACGGAATCAGATGTTTGGCTCTCAATACCACTGCCGGTACGAGCGAAGCATTCCTTGATAAGATAGATCAGTATCCAATGTGTGTTCTTTTCTTCTACAATGGCGCTATCAACAAATGGAAATTTGAATTCCGTTCAGGTGATCATGGTATGGATGTATCGACTGTTGCAAAGTCATTCGGTGGCGGTGGACATTTCCACACTGCTGGTTGCACAAGTGATACATTAATATTCGACAAAACAATATAATGAAAGTATTATCCGGGGCATGTGCCCCGGATAATATTAATCTTATGCTTTTATGACCTTTTCGAGAGGAGACTCAATTGTCTTCTTACCATTCAATGTTGCGGCCAAACCGACATTGAGTGATTTGGATACATCCTGGAAGATAATACCTTGAAGAACACCTTCATTCTGTACAGCTTCTCTATACCAGAACTTCTTATATGAATGGGGATCAACATTCGGATTTCTTCCATATACCTTTGCGAATGTATCATCACCGGATTCTGTTCTACATAATCTACGTGCCAAGAACTCAAATGTTATTGTAGGACCATTGAGATCAATCTCATTTATATCCATACATCTGAACATAAGTTCCGTGAGTAGGTGGTAAGGGATGATGGGTTGTTTGTTAAGAAGATAGATTTGATTTATGAAATACTCAACGTTTGCAACGGATTTACGAACCGCGATATCGACAATCTTTGAGTTCGGTTCGTATGTTAATATATACTCATCCGGTGTTTCTTGAATCTCGGAATAAACATTGAAGTGCATCAATGACGGTATTGTCATTAAAGTTGATAATACTTCATTGCCTTCTTTATCGTAGAACTTTGTAGGCATGATACCCATACAGTATACAGAGGAAGCTTCCACTTCAAATACTGATTGTGATTCCAAGAGCTTTGGTACGAATAACTTCATCTTCGCTTTATTGACAACATATCCATCTTCCAACTTGAATAAATCAGAGTCATGAACGAATATTGTTTTCTTATCGATATAACCTGCATTCTGCGAGAGGTTATGTTTTGATTGAAGCTTTATGTTAAGAAGCTTCATGGTAACTTCCGTTGTCAACAGACCGGCTTTGGAAACTCCGAGATTAGAGAATACTTTACCGGCACACTTTGCACATATCTTATTATTGAGACAACACTGTGGAGAATATACACGAACTGTTTTACCAACGAATTGATCTATGTTCGTTATATCTGTCATGAGTGATTTACCGTCAGCGATAATATTTCTATAAAGGATATGTTGCTTATTTGATTGGGTGATTGTGAAAGGTATTGTTGCTTTGGTTCCACAATCAGAATCAGGGTTAGTATCTATCTCGACAGATTGAAGAACCGCAAGGAGTACCTTACTCATAGCGCCAGCCTCTGCGGTACCTACAGCAGAAGGATATGCACCTGCAACAACTGTGTTGGATGATGCGGGAATATCATACTTGGTAATACCATTCATGAGCGAACTCTCAACGACATCAAAGTTCTTTGTCAATTCATTATATACAGCACCACGCATAATATTGATATTCTTGTAGTTATTATTGATATCATTAACACCTGAAGCATACATATCCCAACCAGGATCCTGTTCCAGATTATGTGTAACCATACCAATTAAATCCTTTTCAATTCCATTAGATGTCATCAAACGTTCAACCGGATTGTTCGATGAAAGTTTATCTTTGTTTTGTGCAAAGAGTTCCTTCTTACGTTTATTTACATCCGGCATCGTTTGTATCAATCCTGCAGTAACAGATTGTGCCAACGATATAGATGTCCAACCACCCAACATATCTCGTCTGTCGATAAAACCTCCGAGCTGTTCAGCCGTGATCTTATCAAGTACAAACAGATTGTTTATCAACGTTGCAAGTTTCTTGATTGTCTTTGTTGTTATAGGTGTATTCCAATATCCGATATGCTGAATGATACCGGGATTTTCCAATACGTATCTATTGAAGAACAACATACCGAGTGTTGATATTATTGGTTGATTAACGTACGGATACATGTCTTTAGTCAACCTTATTTTCTCATATGGTTTGAACGGGGGTTCCACGAACTTGTTTGTTGCACGATCATGATACCCACCAAACAATGAATCAAGCATATCTTTATTGATATCCTTTAACTCAGCTTTTAATATTCTATCCAGAGCGATCTGGGTATTTCCGTTTTCTGCCATTGTATTCATTCCTTTCATGTTTATGGTTAATGGAGTTACACATCCGTTTGTAGATATTTTTTATTCATTCGATATGTATATTATTTTATTGCATAGAGAAAAATAAATAAAATCTATATCTATGCGGAGGTATTAACAATGGATGAAGAAAACATCACAACCGAAGTCGCTGATTACGACTTCACCGACGACGAGATTATGGAATGTGTAGAGATAGCTTCAGAGGTCTCTTTTAATATGACATAATCAAAAAATTATTTTATTTAAGGAGGACGAAACAATGGAGTTTCACACAAGATCGGAAGACCGCCGGAAGTTCGGTACTGCGAAGTTCGTAGTAATAACTTCCTTCTCGCAAGTTTCCATCTTTTCAAAGGATGGAAAAAGTGATAAGATTATCTACATGCACGCAGAGGATGATTTCACTATCGAACATTTGAATTCTGAAGAAGATGTTCAAGTAGTGAATGGCCCACGAGCATCGGAGATAATCGTTTCAATTTTAGAAATCGAGAAAAAGAAAGGTTCAACAATGATATGGACCGCACCTCGATTCAAGAATGCTCGTAAGAATAAAACAGACATTCTTGCACAGGACTTCGTTGAGACCGAAGAAGAACACCGTCGAAAGAAGGAGGAAAAAGAGAATGAAGTTCACGAAGAAACCTGACATTGTTCCTTGCTGCCTGTATTCAAATTTGTCTGGATATGATACGATAGGTGTGTATCATCCGGATAACAAGTACAAACCCGATGAAGAGGTTTTAATATTCAACCTAATCACCGTAAGCATTGGACACATCATACAGGTCAAATTGAAGGAAATAAGTCGAGAAGAGCTTGCTTCGAAGTTGACCAACGAAACTCTGGATAGAGACAAACCACTTTATCTCCTACCATGGGATTTGATAATGACACTCAATCTTGATTGGGATGGAGATAAGATTGGAATAATAGGAATAATGCATTCCGAAGAGGAGGATGTTAAATGAAATACGTTGTTATTATTGACGACGAGATGGATGACATCTCAGTGTATCCTGATGATCCAGGATATGATGGACCCATCGAAAACGTATTCGATGAAGAAGGTACTTATCATGTTGAAGCTGCTGACGAAGATGAAGCAGTTGAAATTGCTCAGCAGGAAGCATATCTGTCACCCAAGACAGAACTTGATAAGTATGATTATTAAGGAGGGATCTACATGGAAGAAGAGAGAACAAAATATCTGGTAATTCTGGATCCGGATACTGAGGAAGTACTTGAAGTCGAAGAAGACAATCCATTGTATGATGGTGGATTTCAGGATCCTGAAGAAGATGATGGTGTATACCACATCGAAGCAACTGGTCCGGATAAGGCTGCTGAGACAGCTCTGTATCTTGAACGATACGGAAAGTATGATTAAGGAGGGATGACTTATGTTATACGGTCCTGAAGATGATAAGGATGATGATGAGAAGGAAGACGATGATGACTTCGACTATGCTGATTGGGCACAGAACGGAGAATTCTAAAACGAAAGGATATTTATATGATCATATTAACAGCTCAACAAAAAGTTGAGGAAGATCCGACATGTTACAGGTGTGAACTGCTTGAATACAGTTCAAAGAATGATTTATTTGTAATTGAGCTCAGCACCAATAATCCGTATAAGCCACCGATAAAAATAATATCGGAGAAGAAAGAGATAGAATATATGACATCTCACAGGCTGATTAAAACGGCATATGATTTCGCACAAAGCTTTTCAAGAGGTGAAATTGTCGTAATGGAATATGCTGACATAGAGATATCCGAACGGATGTCTAAAGAACATGAATGGTGGTATATTATTTATGATGGGCCAGTTGAACCAATCTACACATTCGATGGTTACGCTGCCCTTGCAGAGCATGATGCTTTCGAAGGTGGTATTACTCAGGCTTTTGATTCATGGAGAACCTTCAATGTTTTCACTGTATCAAAATATGATATGAGCCATTACAACAACATGACAGATGAGGAGAAACAAAAAATACGCAAAAAACACATCGATGATTTTATGCGGAAGAACTATGAGTATTTCGCTGCGGTTGTTAAACAGCATGAAGAATCACTCAAAGAAAATAAATAATACATGAACCCCGCGTTATGCGGGGTTCTTTTTTCTTCATTCTTCGTCTGCTTCTGTGACAGCGATAACTTCCTGATGTATACGTGTGTATGCATCGACGTACATTTCTTTTTTCTCGTTGTTGTATGTGACCTCATAGTACTTTCCGTCGGGAAGAGTTGTTGATAACCAACCTTTGATATTACCAAGAACGTATGAGCAATTAACAAAGTAGATATCATTCTCTGTAATAGAAACCTCATCGGTTGGATCGAGTCCCTGCATAACAGTATAAAGTACTGCGCTCTTAGCCATTTTGACGAATTCATCTGTACCTATTTTTATATTCATTTTATTAGTCCTCCTTAAGATCTGATATACCGTGTTTAACACGGTCACGTTCTTCCGCACGTTTACCATTATTGAAACGATCGAGTGTTCCAACAAGGTAACCGGTAATACGACGTATACGTATGAAAGGTTCTGAATGTTTATGTGTTTCTATGTTGACGAAACCTTCGGAATCGAAGGACAGAATAATTTCATCAATTGTCTCATCAGGATATTTCTCAGTTACATACTTAACATACTGATCGAGTTCCTCCTGTGGAATATCAGAAATGTTTCCATCCTTAAATGTAATTTTCATAAGACCAGCTCCTTTTAAAATTATTTCGTTTGGATATTTCCAAACCTATTATTGCAAAGTAAATATTTTTTCGATATGTATATTATTAATGTGATTACCTATACAGAAATCATTTCCGAAAGGAGGTGATTTAAATGAATGATACAATTAACGTTGATACCATCTGAGTATCTGATGGAACAATCATTGTTAACAACCCAACAGTTTACAATGATTAATATCATTAAACAACTTTCACACGAATATCCACAATAATCATCGGTATATGGTAATCACATTAATTTTTATGTATTGAAAAGGAGGTGTATTAAAAATGAAGAGATTCTTTGCCGTCATAGGAACGACCGTATCTGTATTGTGTGCAATTCTGTTGGGTTTTGCAACGGTTATCACCGGATATAGAATTCTGACATTATTATCAAAAGGAGTCATAAGTCTCCCATTGTGTCTTGAATTCGTCGGTATTGTTATACTGTTAGGTGCCTGTGCAGCGGTTGTGGTTGCATTATCACCAATCGTAGATCCTGGTGTACCACACGTCGTAGATCCAATTACAGTTCAACCATACAAACCAAAAAGTTCATTGAATGACCCAGATGAATAATTTATTAATCAAAGGAGTGTTTTAACATGGCTAAGAAAACTTTAAACAAATTAATTGAGGATGCAATTATGTTACTTGCATCAAACCCGGAAGAAATGGAATATGCTATCCAGAGTGGTGATGCCGAACTGCAAGCTGCGTTCAACAGTATTATTGCACCATATCAAGCAAAGGTATACCATCACCCAAAGGTGTATGAGTTATCATGTGATAACAAAGGTAATATCTTTGTTAAGGGTAAATTAAGAGAACCTGTAATTGACAATGGATACAAATCCATCAATTACATGGGTAAACATTACATGGCAGGACGAGTAATACTCGAATGCATAACAGGAACCTGCCAAACATTATCATTGGTTGTCAGGTACAAAGACAATGACCCAATGAACCTCGACCCATCTAATTTGGAATGGATGAACAGAGGTGAAATAAAGAACTACGTCGATGTAGATATGGTCAAAGATGTAAAGGTATTTTGTAGGAAATACAAAAAGATGAGTAATACAAATCTGCTCAGGATGATTAATGAGAGTGGAAGACTGCCACGAAAGATTGGAATGACCTTCCTGAAGGCCGTCCGAAATAATGAATATTAATGAGGTGATATAATGCAAACAGTACTACGGGATACAGCGTATAAAAAAGAAAATGTCGATGTCCAACGAAGTATACGAATGGCGATTAAGAAACTTGAAAAACGATTATGTCAATATGTAGATCAAAACGATTTTAATCCGGATAGAATATTCGGAGATGATATAATCGTGCACGACATTTTTAACAAAAATTTCTATGTGTATAAGTGTAAGGTAAATCAGATGCAAATCCGGTTATTATGGAAAATTGAAGATGGTAAACTTATCATTGTTGCACACTGGTACAAGTTCCGAACCAACAATGAATACATCAATCATTTCCAAAAGATGGCGGATTCATATGTACATTAATACACAAATAATGGAGGTAAATAGTATGCCAGAGACACCACTGATCATATCGGAAGACAAAGCATCGTTAGTTGTATCAGATGTAGATACTATCAAAGCACGAATTGACAATATGACGATGATGATTCTTTCGATTGACGGAACTCTTATTCGATTCATTGAACATCCTACTGACGAAGAAATCATTGCTGCGTTGGCACAAAATTTGTATGCTGTGAAATATCTTCCTAAAGAAAAACAAACAGTTGTCATGTGGAAAAGCGCAGCTAAACAAGTCGGGTCATATGAAAATATATGGGACGATATTCGTTTAACTGATTTTGATGAATCCACAAAAATAGAAATATATCAAGATATAATAATAGCAAATATAAATTCTATTGATGAATTCTATGACAAGATAAATGTGACTGATTATGATTTTTCGTTATGGTCCACGGTCATTACAAACATTTGTTACGTACAATATTATGTGTTCCGTTCTTGTCCGTTTGTAGATCAACTTACATTGATAGATAAGGCAATGGACATATCACCTGTATTTTTACAGTATGCAGATGTCAGACTGTGGACAATGGATCGAGTGATAAAATACTTGACTGCCTGTCCTGATGACATTGGCTTAGTCAAGCACAAAGTCAGCAGTGACATGTTTGTGTATCAACATAATGTCGGTTTATTTATAGATGCACTTAATGCAAGCAACACCAGATTTGTTGCAACTCAAGTGTTAGATGAACTCGACGAGGATGTCATAAACAATATCAAATCTTATGAAACTCTGTTGTCGTCTAAGAATTGGAAATATGTTGTTGGCTATAGAAGTGACTCGTTACATATGGACAGAGAAAAAGCAACACTCATATTCAGAATGTTCACGGTAGCTTCATTAGTTGAAAATGTTCCTGACCATGAAAGGTTAAAAGAAATAATTAAATGTTTACCGTTATCACAACGGATACATTATTCACGAGAGCTAAAACGCGAACTCAAAAATCATAAAGGAGGTAATTTAGATGAATAATATCGAACCGTGGATGAAAGTCGGAAAAACAAAAAAGATCTTTAATAGAGATATAATAAAGATCGGTAATCCATATCTCATAAATTCATCAAACTCCGACTGGGAAACCAAATGGGTTATAGTGACTGCTATACAAGAATCCGATAACGGAGATGAAGAAATTTGGGTAATCGATAAAGATGGTAAAACAAGTATCTTTAACGTAGAGAATGTTACGTTTGAAGCATCCTCTGAATTACATGGGATTGTTGGTTCTAACGTAGAATTCACGAAAGAAGAGAAAGATCTTTGCTTCAATAAAACGTGGTTCGAAGAAAGAAAGAACCGACCGTTCATGGTTTGGCTTTATTGTGAAGACCTCGATAAATGGGTTGAATATATCGGATATGTAACCATCAATACAATACATGATCATGAATTAATGATATATGATTTTGATATTGGGGGACCCATACTCGACACCGAAGGATATGTTGGTTTAAACTTCAAATCACATTGCCACACAATCAAACTAATAAACCCAGACCATTTGTATATTATGAGTACCGATGATATGTTTACTACAATGGGCCCGCATCACCAAAATCATTCAGCCGAGTCTTTGAAATTATTAAGTCAGAATTTTGATATACAAGTAACAAGTTCACAGCAGTGTTCTCGTGTAATTGATTACAAACTCAATTACGATTACATTCCTGAAGGAGTAAACAACGACATATCATATTTGTTTGAAGATAATCCTAATCAATGGGGCAAACATTATTTGAGGATTAAACAATTCCTGTATAAAGTAACTCCGATGTTAGATGCTGATAATGATAAGGTTATTTACTCTATAGCATATCCCGTTTCAGAAACGGATAAAAAGCGATACATGGATGATGGGTGGAAGATCCATCCCATGTTTTATAATAAAGAAAACGGTTGCTACAAGAATTCGGTAATAATAAATACTAAAAAGCACAGATATGTTGATACTGACGTGTGTGACACGATGTCTCTAACTATTGAAATTGTATCGGGATTACAACTGTTATATCTCATCGAGTTTGGTACAAGGAAAACTGACGAAAAATGTATGTATCACGGTATTGAATACAACAACGGTCCAATATTATTATCCAATGCATATACAGATGAAAACAATCATCTGTTCATAAATAATAGAGACAGCGATGTTATTGTATTGCCTCATTCAGGATACATTTCCAGATTCATGTATCATGCAGAATATGATTGGTTACTACTTCCGAAAAAGATGAAAGAAAAATATGATCTGTGTGATTCATGGTGTATCGGTTCTACATTAGGTATGAAGAACTCCATAAAGTGGGGTGAATATTACCAATATAAAACTGGTATATTCCGTTTTATCATGAATGATTCAAGAGCAATCAGCGGTGAAGAATATGTAATGACATGGCAATATGGAGAGTGATATAAATGGAGAAAGCACAAAAAGCAGGAATATTTGTAGCCCTCGTAGCAGTACTTACTGTATTGGGTAGATCATGGGTCAAGACCGGTAAGGTCAATGATAAACCTGTTAAACAATTCATTCGATTTGGCGATATTCCAACCGACCAATTATCCACGATTCATTATCGTGGATTTGAGGTTGGTAAGGAACCTGGTGTGTCTGTATATGATTGCATCTGTAATGACAAAGGTGAATACCAAATCATATTACCAACACCATGCAGTGAAGGAACAATTACCTCGTTGCAAGGTCTCATGTTCTATAGCAAAGATAAAAACATCTATCTCGTAACAGGAGATTTTGTCGGCTACGGTACAGATGGTGAACCATGTATCACCAATGTACAAGTCCTCGAAGACATAACCGAAAAATTCCGTAAGGATAATTATGTTGACGAGGATGCTAAACATGAGAAACTCATATCAGGTATCAAGAAGAAAAGTAAAATATGTCCCCGGGTTTAACCCGGGGAACTAAATTCATGGAGGACTCGAATGATTAAAAGAAAACCAATGAAAGAAAAGGCAAAGGACCTTGTATTCACAGCACTTAAAGGTGCTGTCGGATATTCGATATACAAAACTGCTTATCTATTAGAGCAGCAGGCTATAGATAAAGTCAAGACCAAAGCTAAAGATGCAACTCTGTATACGATATACATTCCGAAGAACAACATCACTAATGCAAGTCTTATAGGGATGCTTAGAAAGGATACACCAAAATATCATACCATTATTGATGGAAAATTCGAAGACGCGTTTACAGGTGTAGGAACGACTCCCCGTGTTGCAGGTATTTATGTCAAATTTTACAATAAGACACCGATATTCATAAACATCAACGATGCCAACAATAATCCTTTTAGTACCCTAACTTATAATCCACCACCAATCGTTCAACCGGAATATCTCGGTGAAAACACGTCTCTATACGGATTCTCAGGACGTAGATCCAGTAACAAATACCGAGAAGTATTTACGGCACCCATAACCAATTCTCCAACGTATGTGAACAATTGTACCGCTTTTATTACAGTATCAACTCTAAACAACAAGAAGATGATACGTGATATGAAGATATGGTTGAAAAATCTGATTAATAAATCTGAGGAAGAGAAATGGAGATTGGTCGATGAATCTAAAACAATAGAACTCACATCAAATCGAGATGACATACAGAGGGTAATGAAGAAACGATCAATGGAAACCGTGTTCATTGATGAGAATCTAAAGAAAGATATCATGGATACTTTGGATGCGTTTGTATCTAATAGAAAATGGTATGATGATAATTTTATACCATATCATTATGGTATCTTATTACATGGACCTGCTGGAACCGGAAAGTCTACTTTGATTCGTGCTATAATTACGGAGTATTATAAGAAATATTCCAAGCAAGGTTATTCAATAGAATCACCCAACTATCTGTCATCACCGTCAGATTTATTACATTTTGATGATGGTGACAGTTATTATGGACCAGCGTGGGCTCCACAAATAATAATAATCGAAGATATCGATGCGACCGTTCTGAAGAAGCGAATTCCTGATGAAGACGAGGAATCTTCGGATGATATGTCGAATGGAAATATTCGACAATTCCAAAATCAACGAAGGTTGTATTATGATCCAATATCATTGTCGGAAGTTCTCAATAAGATGGATGGTGTTGCAAACGTAGAAAACGTCATCTACATATTCACGACAAACCACATCGAGAATCTTGACCAAGCTCTTATAAGACCCGGTCGTATAGACAAGATTGTAGAAATCGGTCTTCCCAGACGGGAGGACTATGATGCATTCATGTTCTATCATTTCAAGAAGCATATTCCTGAGGGTCTTGAAATCAAGACTCATAAGCTAATAGCAGAGTTGCAGACAGATATTGTCTGCAAGAAAACATATGAAGAAATGTTGGAGATCTTAAAGAAGGAGGATTAATCATATGGAAAACATTAAGAACAACGAGAACCAAGAATTGTGCTCTAAATGCGGAGGCAAGTGTTGCAAAGCATATGCAGGAGCTTATCACCCGGATGATTTCAATCACGAGTTAACCGATGCTTGGTTGGAAGACCTCGTGCAAGGAAATCAGACATACCCAAATGGAAAACCGATACTCGTTTCAATCGATTGGGCTGAGGGAGTTAAAGGTGCTCCGGACGGTCGCGGTTACTTTTTGAGACCACGACATATTGACATTGATGGTGAGATTGGAGGAATTGTCGATCCATCATGGGGTGCGGAATGCTACCATCTCACAGCAACTGGATGTGACTTACCATTCGAAGAACGCCCATACAGATGTCGATTAAAAGAGCCATCTAAGTGTTTCGAAAAGAAAGATGAGTTCGCTGAAAAGAATGAATCTATGGAACTATGGAGTCCGTATTGGAAGAAATTACACCAATTATGTTTCAAATATAATGATGGTACATTTACGGGAAGGAAAGATCCTTTAGCATCTTTAATAGATGCGATTTTCGGAGGGATATAATAATGTCAAAAATAAGCAATCCAATTGACAAAGAAGAAAAAGGTTTTGGTAAAATCGTTGATGATCTGACGATTGCTGATCTGAAGAAATATGAGAAAGATGGAATTTCGATATTGCTCGTACGCAATCCCTTGACGACAGAAGTATCAAAAGCTGTGTCTGAATCTAAGATACACGTATATGCAGATCTTGATCCAAGAACTATCAACATTGCAAGAATGTTGATAAACTCAGCTAAATAAGACAGGAGGTTCTTCAAATGAATAATTGGAGGGACATCAAAGAAGAAGCACCAAGAGTCGATACCTGCATGATCAGGGTTAAGTATATATACTGTGTTGTCAGTGTTCCTCAATGGGCGACAACAATTGGTCCCTTATGTCTTGGACGAGTTGATCAAAATATGCCACAAAAGCCTTTTGCTGCAATTCTTTCACAACATCTGGGAATAGGTATTGTGCATATCGATCCACCTCGTTTTGATGATAATGGTATTGATCTTTTAAGTGCAGGATTCAGATGGTCTGACCTTAAGGGTGAACATCAAAGAATTACACACTGGATGTATGTTGATGAACCTTATGATGAATCTGAAGAGACACCAGATGTAGTATTGTTACAAGATCAAGATGGTAATATCAAAGAGGTGACATCAGTAACTGTACAGGAATTTGACAAACCCAATAAAATGGGTCGTATGTATAATGCTGAAAATATTGCATCGGTTATAAGTAAAGATCCACGATTTAAAAAGGAGAGTAATATGATGAAATTTGTAAAAACTATAACCAAAAATGTGTTTGATTTATCACAGTTCGAATTTGGTGCTGCATATTTATGTACACCAAGTGATACATCAAAAGTTTCATTCATCGGAATCTACAAAGAAGGAAGTCCCACTGTAATAACATTCTGGGTTCCATCTGGTACAAGAACATTAACGTTAGATGATATAGTAAATGAGTACTGGACTGTTGAGAAAATGATAGAACCAATGACAGAAAAAGAATTGAATTTTATACATGATTTGATAATACGTAACTCTTTGGCTAATGGTTCGGAAGCCAAAGATATAACCGACAGTATCCTTAAAAAGCTCGGATTCTCGGTGAAAGTCGAATTCACGCCGAAAGAATAATAAGATAATGGCACCCCTCACGGGGTGCTATTTTTTCTTAGTTTTATATGTATATAATTAGTAAGTAATACATGATAATCTTTTCATGTATTAAAAATATTTTTAAGGAGGTCCATAAATATGGAGACTGAAAAGAAGAGAAGAGGAAGACCGAGAAAGGTTGATGTTGCTGCACAGGCACAGACAACAACTTCACCTGAGGTCATAGAGGAGCCAAAGGTAATGGCTTCTGAAACAAACAAGATGGCTGATATCGTTGATAAAGCCATCAGAACCAAGAAGAAAGAGCTCAAACGAGACCTCACTCGAGAAGAGCTCACCGAGGTGTGCATGACACCAAAGAACATGATCGATGATCACGGTGTGTTCATGGGTGAGGACTACGCAAAAATCATTTCCAAACCTCACTCGGGAGAAGAGCTCGAAAGGCTGGCGCATATGTATCAGTATGACCCAGTCAAGGAGAAACACAGAGTTCGTATAATCTTCAAGGATGCCCTTCTGGCTGTATCTCCTGGCCAGCCTGACATTAAGGCACAGCATATAACCAAATTATCAATGGATGCAATGTCCCGAGATGAAGAGATTATGATTGCTGGCGCTCAGGCAGTCATTGATAAAGGTCGTGAGCATTTCGAAATAATGAATGACCGTTATGTGTGGTCCGCACACAGATGGCTCGCGTTCATTAGAGACAGAGCTAACGACTTGGCTGCAGTGTCTTCCTCAAAGACATCTTTGGCGAGCAATCTAAAGAGTAACATACTCAAGAGAATATCCTTCACAAGGAAATATTATCCTGTAACTCTTCCTAAAGGAGCAGAAATCTCATTCCTCGATAGAGGCATGCCCGGTGATGGTTATAAGAGGGAGACATCTATTAAATCTTCCGAAATGGCACCTATCGGTACTTCAACATACTTTGTGGTACAAATTGAAAACGGTGCCGTATGCGGAAAAGAGAAAGACAAAAAAGTTTCAACCTGGGATGTAATCAGAGAGACTCTCAACTGCGGCTCAACAAGAGGAACCGGTGGTTGGAGAGGTTCCGGTTGTTACGGAAAGTTCCTCTGGGAGGAGCTGGATGAGAACGGTGTTGTTATTGATGGTAACACATTCTCAGAGGTTGGTTATACAACCAACGAACCGGAATTCAAAGAAGCATTCTTAGCTTATGCAGAGAGATGCATATGTGATGCCGGTACCGAGAGTCAGGAGGTCGAAGACTTCGCTCTCTAATGACGGAGGTATTCTTATATGAAATACGAAATAAAAATTCTATTAAAAGAGCAGATGAAAGAACTTGCTCTTTTAATGGTAAAAAACAAGATAACCAAATCGGATATCTTGGACCTGTGTTCCGATCCTGATTTCCAGGATGCACGTGACATAATTGGAAAAAGAATTAACTATTTCGAATGGCGGGTACATCCATCGTACCCGTTCATTCAATGCTCTACGGAAGGAGATATAAAAATAAACGGAGAAATCCGTACACCAAAGAACTACAATGGCTACAAGACAATCAAATATGTCAGAGGAAAAAAGACATACGACATCGATGTAGCCATGACAGTTCTCTCAGCATTTAAACAGATGCCGACCGATGGCGTATATACTGTCGGATTCCGTGATGAGAATCCCGACAACGTACGAATCCAGAATCTGTACTGGAAACTGCAAGCAAGATAAATACCAATATGGCAGCGGGTATATCCCGAGTTGTAAGTCCGATTCAGTAAAGTATTGGTAGAGTTGAGTGCGTTTAGGTGGCGTAAAGGTGTGGTGCAGTGTTACACGGTAAGGTCTTGGTGGAGTTGAGTAAAGCAGGGTCTCGTATTGTCGTGGCACGGTCAAGCCATGCAAGGTTATGTATTGGTATGGTTAAGCTTAGTTATGTCCAGCGGTGGCAAAGTCTGGTTGCGTTACGTACAGCTGCGGTGTGGTGCGGTGCTACACGGTGAAGTATTGTGACGTTTCATACGGTAATGGCGCTGTCAGGTATTGTTTTGCTTCGTACCGGTACAGCAGGACGGGGTTTTGTATAGCGATGCTATGGCACGGCGAAGTGGTGCTCGGTCGGGCGAAGTAGAGCTGAAGCGATGTGCTTTGAGGTAGAGTAGATCTATGTGCTGCTATAGCAGCGTGCTGTTCCATGATGGTGTGCGTTGGTAAAGCCACGTGATGTTTTGTATCGTAATGGTGGTGTTAGGTTTTGTCGTGTTTTGTCATGGTAAGGCAATGTGCTCTCATGTTTTGTTCTGTCTGGTAATGGGATGGCGAGGTCTTCCTGGGTAAAGTCTTGGTGAAGTTGCGTTTGGTTTGGTTGAGTTATGGTAGCGTACAGTAAGGAATTGTAACGTTACGCTGTGGCAATGCATAGTTGGCGAAGGCTCAGTATAAGTTAAGCTAAGACACGCGAAGCAAAGTAACGGCACGGTCAAGTGATGTATTATATTGCGATGGTAATGTAAGGCAGCGTCTTGCTCTGCTTTGTTGTGGTAATGCAAGGTGCGGCACTGTGGTCTGAGGTAATGTGACGTTCCGGCAAAGTGAGCTACAGCAAAGTTCAGTCCTGGTAAAGCGTTGAGTTGTTATGTTCGGTGATGTAACGCACTGGCAAAGTCTGGTTGCGTTACGTATAGCTCAGTTGTGGTAGAGTGTTGTCAAATACAGTAATGCGACGTTGAGGTAATGTGTGGTAACACGGAGTAAAGTAACGCGCTGGCAATGCGGAGTAGAGTAAAGACAAGCGGAGTTGAGCTGTGGTACTGTGCGGTGAGGCCAGGGTTAGCTCGGTGATGGTGACGTATTGTGATCTAAAGTCTTGCAATGGCAACGTGAGGTCTTGTGGAGTCATGCTTTGGTAAGCTCAGGCAAGGCATTGTAATTCGTGCTGCCCGGACAAAGCAATCTCAAGGTTATCTTTGCTACGACATCAAACCAGCAAACCAAAAGAATTATCCGGGGCATTACGCCCCGGATATTTTTCTTTTGTGAATTGTTTCATGATGAAGAAGGATGAAAATTGTTTATATATTCAATAACATCGTCGATCATTGTTGATATTGTATCATGTACCATTGTACGAACAGATGGAGGAACGTTGTGATATGATTCATCATATGTACCATCCTTATCGAATGATGATCTGGATATTATTGAAGAATATCCTTCACTTTCAACATATTCGATCGATATAGTCAGTGTAGCAACAGAATTGTTTGTGCATATAATCCGTACCACAACATTGTTGCGTGTAATGGAGTACTGATTTGTCATAACTTTTTCTGCTGATACTGACAATGATTTCTCCACTGATGAAATAGCGGTTTCAAACATTCCATTGTAGAGTCTTACATCGTTGAGTTCGTCATTCATTTTCTCTTCGATTCCGGGTCTCACTTAAACTACCTCCTTATGATTTGTGACCTATAATCATTTTGATGTATGCTGATCTTGCTGATACTACAGACGTAGTAGAACCTGATGATGGTATACTCAGTCCTCTATTAACACCGATATTGAAACTTATTGTGCTTGTACCCTGTGAAATGATAACACCGGCAGGGAACAGCATAGAACCACCTGAACCAACCGACTCAAGTACTTGGAACAGAAAATAGTGTGAACCTGCAATAGCCGGTACAATCGCCGATGAAGATTGATTCGAATCCGATCCATTCATACTGATAACGATTGTAAAATAATTATAGTCGGATAAGGAACCAGAAACCGAAATTGGATTTGTTGAGTTCGATGTGGTGTTGAATAGTATGTTGGCAATGCCAAGAGCACCAGATGCATTTGGCAGTACGATAGTTCTGTTTGCCGATGTACTACCCTTCTGAATAGTAGTTGTGTATGATCCACTCTTGAGTGCGAGTTGTTCAGTTTGAAGAACTCCTCCGGAAGGATTATATGTGAAATCAGTATCATACACAACCCTTGATGTATCATTAAGCCAAGCATAAAATACAGGTCTTGCTCCAGCGTCACTACCCGTTGTAGTATTGAGAGATCCAGCTTTATCTGCATAACCAGCTGATATTTTTTCCCATGTTGTAGTTTTCCATGATGATTGTTTACGAACCATTTCAAGATATGTTGAGGCGTATGACCATCTTAAAACAGATCCATATGAATTCGAACCACCCTTTGCAAAGATAAAAGCATACTCAGAACCGCTATTATTGTATGCTGTTGATAGACGTCCTGTTGGTACATTGTCTGAATCAAAGAAAGTTTCAATCTCAGTTGCAGGAGAACCGGAACTAATCGTACCATTTAAATTACCAAAGCTTGGTGTATATGCATGTACCTTGGTTCCTGTTTTACCATATACATCTAATGGGAAATAAGCATTCTGATCGACATCCCAAGAATACAAATGGTCAAAGTTTGCGAGATTGCTCTTACAATCATTTCCCCAGTAAGTTCCCGAATATCCAGATATACCTTTGATAGCACCTCTATTAGTCAGATGACTTGGATCGACATAGGTATATCTAAATACAAATGCAAAATATTTATAATATGATGTTGAGAATCTATAATATTTACCGGATTTGTGATCTATTGTCGTTACAGCTTCATATGCCCAAGTCGTCGAAGCATTACCAGTTGCGATTTTCGTTAATCCATTTACTGTTGAACCAGCATAAACATCGATCGCTATGTTATGATAATCACTATCAATCGCAAAGAGGAATCTGTCGAGTACGACATCTCTTCCGTCACACTCAATTATTATACGTGTCTGCATAGCCGTTGTTGCATTTCCGCTAGATGGTCCTATCTTAATGGCGGAGCTATTCGCAATTCTTTCTGGTAATGAGAATAGGTGCCGTTTTACAGTATCAGAGGTACCAAGATTTGACCAAGTACTACCACTGTCATTCGATATTTGAACAGTTACATTTGCTGCGGGAGGGAATGCCAACTTATTCGCTCTATGCACAGGTGCCATTGCGCCCGTTATAGGATCAATTGGAGTGGAAGTATTCATGCATCTAGAATAATTACCCACATGCTCATCGGTAATAAAATTACTCCACGTTTGGTCAACATCGTTGTTGGTATGTTGAAACTGTGGAGGTCCCCAGAATGGGAATCGTAATATATATCTAAATGAACTATTGTGAGTGAATGTCAGATAATGTGCCCAATAAGTATCATTACTGTTTCCAAGTCTACCTACATCACCACCGAATGCACCGGTTCCCTGCATATATGCCATTGTATAAGCTGGATATACACCGGCGTCTGTCGCGCTTCCAGGATCGTCCGAAGGCACATATCTCCACAACATAGGTTGAACATTACCTTCATCGTATACCTTGTATGCTGTATTACCTTTCCATCTGATCAAAGGTGAATCTACTTCACCCATAGAGATAGAACCCAAATCAGTTCCGTTCTGTTGGAAAAGAATACCAGCATGTGAATTTACAGCAGTCCTATTAATAGTTAAGCCAACCCAAGATGAAGATGTTAATGTCAACTTACCAGCACTCAACATTCCTGTTGATGGGTTGAATTTGAGGTTTGAATTTTTTCTCGCGGTTTCTGTACGTGTTGTATTATCGGCGGTTGCAGAGAATAAAACCTCGTAATTAGCATCTGTAGTTGTTGCAGTTTGTGTGACCTTTGAATCACTCTTAGACAATTCGACACCATCGATATATACGTGGTCTTTCTTAATGAATAAACCTACTTCACCATCCCATGGATTTGAATCAGTTTGATATGGCAATATACATATTGTACCAGGATTTGTTGAGTCTCCACCAGTATTGTGATAACCGATCTCAGCACCACGCGTTCCCCATGTATCACCATTAGACCATTTCACTGCTGAGCTATATGTCGAATATGATCGTGTATAGATATTGATCGCAGAACCAGTAACTATACTTGATGCCGTTCCAAATGTGATACTTTCACTATGGAATGTCGTTCCGTTTACATATAGATTGTAGCTTTTTTGAGGCAAATCCGTTCCAATGCTTATACCCGTACGAGCATGGAAACGTTTTGAGATGACGTTCCAATCTTCCTGACTTGAAACAAAATGCCAACTTGCACTATTAGTACCAGCTGCGATATCATTATCCGTCCATATGATAGCAGAATCCTGAGAACTTCCGATGGTACCAACTGTTGAGAAGTTAATCTGTGGACCAGCATCACCATATGAAAGAACACCTGCGACACCACTAACGAGTTCACTTGCAGTATTTCCTACGGTGCTTCCATATAGATGAAGTATGTTTCTTGTTTTCGTCGTCTGCGTTGTTGGAGTGATTCTCTCTTCACAGTATACACGATTCCAGTCATCTGCAGATAATGCAGTATTATCTGCAGAATTGGTTCTCCAATACAAACCTTTTAATTTGGATTGATATGTCGGTATTGCTAATTGGGATATCCAGTTGGTAAGATCACCTGAATTACCATTCCAACTCATTGAAAGAACATGCCACCACTGACTGGAGGTTGGTAAATCTATATCGGGGTTACTATCGCTTTTATTTGCCATTACTGCGTAATATCCCTGTTGGTTTATGTCATAATTCTCACCTAGTGCGATTTTAACATAATCGGAATCATGATTATGAGTTGATAATGAAAAGGTTGTTCCTTTGGTAACAGTAATTTTTCTGTTATTGTCACCATCGTTCGCAATTGACACAGCCGTTACCGCGTTTCCAGATCCCGTTGTTGTAAGAGTTATTAATCCTTTGAAAGCATTCCATAATGCAGATATAGGTCTTCTATGGTATGATGTTGTCGTAGTTCCACCATTTGCATATTGTGCTACATAATAATCTGTAAGTGATGGTGTTGATGTTCCTGTTGATAATAGATTTATTGCAGCATTCACACCAGCTTGTGTGTTAGGAACGTAATTCAAAGACGGGATATCTGAAGCAGCCACATTAGCAGTTCCAGTAATGTGACCGTTTGCGTCATAACTGAATTTCTTGAATACAGTCGATGTTGATTCTGTAATAGAATTAGTATGTGATATTGTAACTCCAGTATTGATAGTGGTTCCATCGTCACCACCAATTTTAATTGTACGCTGTGTAACTGTTATACCAGATGAACCCAGAATCATGTTATTAGTTAATAATGAATGCCATTCACCCCAAGTGTCATCACTTTCGCGATAAAATACACCATTAGCACCACCAGCAACGAGTTGGAACTTATCATTGGATGCATCTCCTTGAATACCAACCCAATCAGCATTATCTGTTCCACCAAATAACGAAGCTCCTTTGAAAAAGAAGTTTCCACTTGTGGAATCAAATGTTGATGATGTTAATGTTTTAGATGTTAAATTATCATGCGAATGTGTTAATGCAGCATACTTAGACGCCAAAGCAGTTCCATTCTCATAAAACGTTGTTGCATATAACGAACCTGCTGTAGTACCAAGGTATACACCCGTATCAGCAATACTTGTAACCGCTTGCGCTGAAGATGATGGGGTGGTTGATGTACCTAACAAATATGCTTTTGTTGTTGTTCCAAGTGTGACATTCACATGTGTATCAGATGATGGAATACCTAATGCTGTGATATCCGATTTAGCAACGTTTGCTGTTCCACTAATATGACCATGCGAATCATAACTGAATTTTTTGAATACCTTCGAGGTCTCTTCTGCAATTGAGTTAGAGTGAGAAATCGTTACATCACCTTTATACGAATATGCTTCATCACCAGAGCCTATGGTGATGTCATTTTGGGTAACTGTTATACCACCACTACCAACAACATTTGATGGGGTCAAACATCCTCTCCATTCTCCCCAATTATCCGATGTCTTTGAAGTAGTGTCATTTTGGCGAAATAACAGTTGACCATTCGCTGTCAGTTGGAAACTGTCATTACCAGCATCTAACTGTATACCTACCCAGTCATATGCACCTCCGATAAGATTGGTTCCAGCAAATGCAAATGAGCCTTCAGTGGTATCAATTGTTTCTGACGTAAGTGTCTTCATATTCAGTTCATTAGCATATGTTGCAGTACCCGAGAGATTACCATGAAACGTTGTTGCATACAGAGATCCCGCGGTAGTACCAAGATATACTCCAGTATCTGCAACAGATGTAACAGGTTGAGCTGTAGATGTTGGTGTAGTCGATGTTCCCAACAGATATGCTTTCGTCGTAGTCGCTAATGTTACATTAACTTTCGTATCTGTAGGAGTTGCCCAAGTGCCATCATTCCTCAAGAATGTGGCCGTGGATGAACCGAGTTGAGGACCGTTCGTGATTGTATTCGTACCATTCCACTTTGTAAGATAACCGGAAGTACCTGAACCAGTTACATTGTTAGATGGAATTGATGTGTATGATGGAGCAGCCCAACTACCATCTTCTCTCAAGAACTTTGTGCTCTGAGATTGTGACGATACAGCAGCACCCTTTGGTGCGACACCTGCTGATGTTGATGATACCTTTGGTATATTAGCAGTAACAGTTGCTGTATCTGAACCAGCTCGTTTCAATGTCATCTTAACAGGTGATGCAGCAGTGTTGGTTGAATCATCAGCAAATGATGCAGTATTAACGTATCTATCCGTGTTTGGATTACTAGGTATCTTACCACTTGTAACACTAATGCCAGTGACATGACCTTTTCCATCAGTGTTGAGTGTTACACCCTTAACAACATCAATACTCCATGCAGCAGTTGCTCCAGATGCAGATGCAGTTTTATCCTGACCCGATGCGGTAGCTGGTGTGTAATGGTTTGCGGATGATGTAACTTTGGTATCGGTGAATACAGCGTTCTCAGGAACCTGCGTTCCGACAGTGATATCTGTCCAATCACCCCATACGTTATTTACAAACATTCTCATTTTATGAGGAACTTTATGACCGTTAGTTGATGCTGTAAATTGCCATACTTCTTGCATACAGTATTTGTTATTATGAGCAACCACACGACCGAACCACCATGCCGTTGATGGTGCATTCGTTGCTGAAGAACCCATATACCAACCATTAGTTGTTGCTGTATTCCAATCGGTTATAGATTTACAATATGATGCAACAGAGAATGTTGTTCCTGATAATGATAAATGATCACCAGCGGAATATGTTGTGTTGTTGTCGGGCGGTGTTGTGAAAATGAAGCTTGAACCACCCGCCGTTAATTTGTATTTTGTGTTCGCTGAAAGAGTAAGTTGATTGGTTCCACTATTTGCCGCGATAGATAATGCATGAGTATGAGTTGTATCTGACAAAGTTTTCCAATCTGTCCAACCTGATGAAGCAGTTCCACCAGAATCATTTTGTCTCACTAATAGATTGCCGGACCTCACAGTCAGTTGGAATTTATCCACACTATCGCCTATCTGAAGACCAACCCAGTCTGAATCAGCCCAAGGGTCACCTGAACCTGAGAACGCAAAATCACCGGCGGTTGAATCAAGTGTTGTCGCAGTGACAGTTTTGTGATCCAGAAGACCTGGATCACCTTGGTCGCCTTTATCACCTTTGGCACCTTTAAGGTTTTTGAATGCAAATGCAAATGAACGAGCAGATGCTGATCCTCCAGCAGTAACAGTAACACTTGGAGTACCCGTGTTTGCATCAACAGTAGCGGTTGCACCTGTTATTGTAGCATTTGTTCCGGAATCTCCTTTATCTCCCTTATCTCCCTTGTCACCTTTGGTTCCTTTATCTCCCTTATCACCCTTTGGTCCACGTACGCCACACAGATTTGTTCCATCATAATAAAACAATGGATGCTGTGCAAATAGAGCCAACTGATATACACTTGTATTGTACATGCAACCAAGTAACAGATAATATTTACCTGATACAAATGTTTGTGTCAAACCATTCGTAGTAATTGATAATGTGTCATCAGAATTAAGTGTGCATTCAAGATACACCGGTTTGTATTGTGCAAATCCAGCGGATGCCGTCTTGTTGCAGCTATAACGAAGATCTAAGCTTGGAAACTGCTCATACAAAACATTGTTTGCTATTGCAGTTCCATTTGCATATGTCGAGTTTGCAGAGTTATACATTATCACGGCAGGATACATGAATTTTGCAGATGTATTGAAAGCCTTCGATGTACCTGTTCCCGCTATTGTTGTAAACGATTGCATCCTCTGATTGTTATCAAGTGCACACAGTGAATAATTGAATACACCTACTGTACCTGCATATATCCTCGTCTGCTGAGATGTACGATCATACGTGTCTGCATTGAAATCACTGACGATTTGATAGTTCGTTCCATCATATATAAAATAAGTGTATCTATTTGCTATCAACTGTGAAGCCCAACCGAGATTTGCATTTCTATATTTAATTGGTTTAGCACCAGTTCCATCTACATTCAAAGTCAGTGATGCAACAGCAGCAGAGTTTGTGTTAGAAAACTTAACAACGACCCATGCGCCTGTATACAATTTAAAATTTCCTATTGTGACCGTTTTGGCAGCGGTCGCAGCAGCATCAGTACAATTACCAACATGAGGAAATAATTCTCTGACATCATATGATGTTCCATTTGGTAATGTTACTTGTGAAACATAATTTGCCATTGTTAAAACTCCTTTCTTATGTTATAGGAAAGCTTACATGAGCGTTTGATTCATGTGAATAATAGTAAGGAACATGTGGGGCATAAAGCCCCACATAATTCAATACATATTGCGTTAAGGAGTATCAGGTGTAACAGTAACTGTTCCTGCCGTACCAGTAAATGTCGGCTGTGATACGGAACCAGCTGCGGTTGTAGTACCAGAGATCTGGACTTTTGTACCTGTGAATGTTGGTTTAGATACGGTACCAGCAGGAGTGTAGTTTCCATTAGCATCAGCGGCAGCAGTGATTGCAACTGTATTTGAATCACCTGTAAATGTTCCGCTGACAGAGCCAGATGGTGTATATGTTGCTTCGCCTGAAGCTGCTGCAGATACTGTTGTTGTTTTGTTTTCAGTAGAGGCCGTTGTTGTTGTCGCAGATGTTGGTACTGAAATATTACCTGTAACAAGATGAGCACCATCTCCTGTGAATGTTGGGTCGGTCACGCTCTTAACAGATGTGGCAACCGTTTGCGCAGCACCCTTTGTTGGAAGTGTACCAGCACCCCATGAGAACGTTAGATTCTCTGTACCGGCAGGAACGGTTGCCGACCATGACGGTAATGTACCAACTGCTGTTATACTATTGACAGTTGTCGTATTCATCTCAACAGCAGTACCACTTACTTGACCAGATGGTGTATATGTTGCTTCGCCTGAAGCTGCTGCAGATACTGTTGTTGACTTATTTGTATTGGTAAATGTTGTGCTATATGTCTTTGGTACTGCAATGTTACCTGTAACAAGTCTAACACCATTACCGGAGAATGATCCTGAAACAGAACCACTAGGTGTAACTGTACCAGATATCTTAACCTTGGTACCCGTGAATGTTGGTTTAGATACGTCGCCTTTCGGTTGATAGTTTCCTGATGTATTATCCGTTGCAGTGATATTAACGTTTGATTGTGATCCTGTGAATGTTGGTTTGGACACGGTACCAGCAGGTGTAAACGGACCGGAAGCAGTGTCAGCAAATGCGAGATCACCAAGACCTGTGATATCACCAAACTCACGCCATGCAGTTCCATCATAGATAAATTCAGTAGTACCCTGGATTACAATGTCACCTGCAGTTGCGGTAACACTCTTCGTTGATGCACCGTCTTTAACAGTGATTGGATTTGTTGTATCTCCATCGGTGATTTGATGAGCTGGAGCATCAGCAACAACACCGATGAAGTTTACTCCACCTTCAATGAGTTCATATATAGCGGCTATCTGATCTCTAGACCAACCGTCTTTTATGTCATACGTCGTTCCGTTTGGTAACGTAACTTGGGATATTAATGGATTAGGCATATCTATTACCTACCTTTCATTTATGAATAATAAAACTCTATACGTTCAGGGTCAATAGTTTCACGAACGTCGACTTTGTTATCATGTAAGAATTGAACATTTTGTTCTAATCGTTCGATATGTTCTATTGCCTCATTGACCTTCTCAAACGCGGTGTCAAATAATTCACCATCTTGAATTAGATTCAATGTACTTGTGTAGTATACATCGGAATCAAATATGACCGGTGTATTTGGATCTAATCCAGTATAGTGTTTATCATACCATGTTGTACTTACAAATGTGTCACCAGGTGATCCAAGAACATAATTGTCATTTTCATATTTATAGTGACGCGTTGGATCCCAATTGACAGGTTCTGTGGTTATTTCATCATATGATAACGCGTAATATCTATACCATGTATCATCCCAGTCAGATGGCTTGGTATGCAATAATACATATGAATCATCAGTTGATACACGGACATATTGTGAAGTAGCACTATCAACGGTGATTGCATTATTAGAATCAAAATGTAGACCATCACCGAGTTTGGCTTCGATAGTATGTCCGTCTTCGGATACAAGATACAAAGCTATGTTAGAGTATGTTAAAGTGTCACCAGCCGTCTCAACGCCAAATCTGAAACTGAGAGATGTTGTTGTTTCAGCTGTCGTAAACTCGAGATATTCATTTAAAGATTGATCCACTTGGTGCAAAGGTGTGCTTCGTGCATTCTCAAATACAAATATACGACCACTGATTGAACGATCCGAAGACGTCCATGTCAAACGGTATTTTTTATTTCCAGTAACTGGTGAGAAAACATATACTCCGCTTACACCCTGATCCAAATTATATGGTTCAGTAAAACAATCGTCCCCAGATGCAGTTATCGTGAAGCTGTTATCGTTGTTTTTGACAATAGTACCACGACTTACTCCGGTTACGCTATTGATGAAACTTGAATAAGAGAATGGTTGCACAATAAGGGTGCTATCAATATTAATACCTCTTCCAGCAACATATTCTTCGCCACTACCACCTGTAGCGGAGAGGACACCGGTTTCTGGATCAATCGTGAGATTATCACCAACCTTAATACCACCAAGCGTTGTATCTGAAGCTATTGGTAATTCAGATGTAGGAATCGTCAATGTCTTATCAACATTATCACGATAATGGAATGTCAACTCATTTAAAGCATCTGGATCTTCTTGAGTAACATCAATAACACCATCATTATAGATGATACCAGTGTATTCCGACATTGGGTCATCTGGATCAGGATCTTCTGGTTCAAGAACTTCGAAATATACTTCAGTTGGTTTTACCGTTGTATCTATATTGATGGTGTTTACTGCATTGGGATACAACAACACTTCCTGGAGAACACAAGGTGTTTCAGTTGCTTTGAGTTTAAACACATGGCAATATCCATCTTGTGCACCGGCATATGATTGACGCATATACTTTTCATTCTCATTGGGAGAAAATCCAGTTGATGATGTTTTAGATGTTACTATCGTACGAGTACGGTTTTTATTTTCATCATATAAATTTATATTTAATGAATCAGAAAAGTCATTGCCTGGATGTATTTTTGATATTTCGTAACTAGCATCAGACTCTAACTCGAAATAATCCGTTACGCGTGGATTACCGCCATATCCTCTATATGAACTTTTCCAATATAGATTACCCGTAGATGATATTCCTGTTTCTCGCCCATCAGTATCAGGATGCTGAATTTGTGATGTTATATCGGTTCTGTAATGTGCAAATATTTGTTTTTCAAAATCGATATAATCACCATCATACATCGGTTCACTGAGAATGATTACGGATGTTCTATTGGGATGACCAGGTGCGGATACAACAACCGGAATATGGTATTCACCATTAACCAGTTCTCCAACACCACCTATGTTACCATATATGATATACTGTTTAACTTGATTGCCACGTGAATAAATATTGAAGGGAAACGTATCAGAAGACATTTCACCGGATAGTATGTATATACCTTCTCCGGCCTTATACTTATCTCCACCACTTTTTACTTTAGCCCATGTACCATCACCACGAAGAAAATATGTTTGATGTCCCGATGTAGGGGCAGGGACATAACCAAAGATACCATCCCATGTAGGACCAGCACCTATGAATGTTGATATTCTTGATAAACGATGTAACTCGTTTTGTTGATCCAATGTATACGATGCATTAGTTCCATCAAGGATATCTTTGTTCTCATGGACATGAGACTTTTCTTTCAAGTCAAGTATATCATGTTTAACGATTACATATGTTGCGGCAAGCTCATCGATCTCGTCTAACTTCTCTTGAGTAATACCATCAAGAACCGTTTTGTTGTCATGTGTATGAGCTTTATCTTCAACATTTAGCAACCTGAATTTTACTTCAGTATCATCATAATTATGAAGACTATCAAATTTGTCTCTATCGGATTGAGTCCATAAAGATGTTGGTGTGATAGAATCAAGTATTGACTTATTTGAATGAGTGTGGGATTTACTTTTCAGATCAGTGATGTCATCCTTAACTTCGACATACATATCTGCAAGATCATCGATCTCATCCAACTTCTCTTGAGTAATTCCATCGAGTACATCTTTATTGTCATGGCTATGGGCTTTTGGATATATTTCATCAACCTTATCCTTTACAGGATTGAATTCTGATTTAGTTACATACTCTGATAAATCCGTATCAGATTTTGTTGTTATCCATTTATCACCATTCCATACATATATATCTGGATCTGGATCGGATGATTTTACAAACCTGACATCACCAAGCTTATTTCCGTTTAATGGCAAATCATCTTTAGAGTCATATTCATCTGTAGATACGATTGCCATACGATTAAGATTGGTTAATAATACATCAACTTCTTCTTTTGTATAGTAATTAGATAATTCTTCATGATTACATATGTATGGTAACTGGTGATATGTCTTATCACCTTCTCCAACCTTTAATTTGGTTATACCCTTTGGAGTCAGTTCAATACACAAACATCCTCTTGGTACAACCCAATATTCAACAGCACGTTCATTCCACTGAGCAGACGTTTTAACAACATGCTGATGTGAATCATTGTTCGGCATAGTGAATCTCTTCTCCTTTCTTACAAGATTACCGTGCGGTTTGATGTATTATTCTTTCATTTTATATGTATATATTTAATATGTATGGATATAGATAATATCCAAATTATTTAATTTCAAGGAGGAAAATAAACATGATTAACATTAAAGGAATTGATAAGACCAGGGTTTTGTATGCATTATGGCAGGCATCACATACACAGGGTATGAGTTGGCTCGGACTTCCCAAGGGAAACTTTACCATTGAAAGAGCGAGAGAGATCATAAAAGAAAGAAATAAATCAATAACAAATGTAGATTATCGTTTGTACTTTGATTATGTTGATGGTCATGTAATCAAATGCAATATAAGCGGAGACGAATTCGACGAACGTCTCTTTGATAGAGACTGTGGAATCGGTGCTGCACAGAAAGCTATCGATGATCTGTTGGCATCCAACAAGAAAATGTTACGTCGAAATGATGCAATCAATTATAACTTAGCTTCGCTCATTCTCAATTCTAAAGGAAAGGAACCCGAGTTCCAGTCAATAAAAGATTGGTGTGAACTTATAAAAGATACATACAGTTCAATGCCTGATGGTAAGAGACTGGAAGTAATATTATCAATAAGAATAAAGGATTTTCTGATACGGATCGCGAAATACTGTGGAGCTAATATCAAAGAAATTATTAGACCGACAATTGATTTACCTAATGAATTCTTTGAGGCAGAGGCAAAGGATGCTGACGAGATATTCACATCGGAAAAAGCCATGTCATTATTAAGTGAAATAGCGAAATACCATCCAGGATTGTACAGAAATGCGTTCATGAACCTTTATACATCCATAAAAGTTCATGAAAAGAAACTGTACATCGAAGAAGAATAAGAATGTAATCACGGGGCGAATCGCCCCGTGATCATTACAAATTTATTTTTTATCTACATATGATATGTGTGCGTTATTGTTTACGCATTTTCAATGTTGTCAATCCATGAATCGAGTGCATCATAGATGTCATCGATGTAATCGTTAACGATTCTGCGAATAGCACGAGGAATGTTGTGCATTGATTCATCCATATCACCGTTGATGTTTATCTGAAGAACACCGATCTGAGGATTCTCCTGTGCTGCAGGATCATAGATGTAAATTGTGATTGTGTTATACTCGTTATCATTACAGATAACATTCACACGAAGTTCGGTGGTCTCAACATCGTACTGATTACCAGCAGGATTAGTTGCTGTTGTTGCCAGAGATGTTTCTGTTGTTGTTACCATGAGATCAAACAACTGATTGAATTTTGTTGTCAAAGCTATCTGTCTCTCCATTCTTTCCTGAATTGTTGGTTTCATAATTCATTTCTCCTTTTCATTTAATTTGATATCAATAATCCCATACAGCCCAATTTACTGTAGCATTTGTACAACCCCAAGGTGATCCACTGATAGCACCCTGTACCTTTGCGATGTTAAATGTAATACCATCATTACCATCACCAAATCCAGAATCGGATATAGTTGATACATTGCGAAGGAGTCTAACTGTCTTAAGTTTAGGACACGAACCGAAGCAGTGCTCTCCTATGGAGCCGGATCTAATCTCAGCGGTTTCAAGGTTCGGGCATGCGTTGAACGCTGCTGTGTCAATGGTATTAATTGTGTCAGGGAGTACAATGCTTGTTATTGCCGTCTTGGCAAATGCAGCAGTCATGAGCTTATATGCAGATATAATATTAACAGTTGCAAGATTTGTACAATTCTGGAATGAACCGTTCTGAATAACAATGTTCGGAGATTCAATAGTAACTGATGCTATGTCAGTACAGCCATTACAGATATTATATCCGGATGTTGTGATGTGTGATGGGATATTCAAGCTTGTAATACCAGAACCCTTAAATGCAGCATCACCGATGGTTGTCATACTTTCAGGGAATTCTATTTCCTTCAAAGAAGAAACATTCTCGAATGTATTTGCAGTAAGGGTTATTTGTGAATATCCTTCACCTGGATATACCTTGTAAGCACCTTCCAGATCTTCCTTCAGAATCGTAGCGGCAGCACCATATGAGTTCACATAATGCTTTTCACCTGTATTGAGATTCTTTACAACGACTTTATTTTTCTCAAGTTCCTTGTCTTTGATCTCGTCTACTTCATTTTCAAGTTCAACAACACGACCTGTGATGCTTGTAACATTTTCATTGAGTGTTGTGACATTTTCTGACAACGATGTTACTTCTGTTGCCGTTTCTGTTGCTGTGGTTTCAACAGCATCAAGTCTCTCAACAATTGGTTCAAGACCACCAGGATCAGATACAACAGGAACCAAGTTACCATTAGCAACATCGACATCGAAGTCACCGTTAGCGGTAAAGTTGCGTGTACATTGATAAAGGTTTCCGTATCCATTCCATGTAATCTGAGGAGTTGTGAACTGTTTGCCTTCCCTGTAGCTGACAAGAGCAAGAGGACGATTCTCAAGAGCAAGAACTCTATCAGTGAGATCATCAATGAGACTCTTGTACATCGATGTCGAATTCTCAAGGAACTCAACACGATTTGTGAGAGCCGCTATATTATTCTTGTTGAGAGTAACCTGATTTCTCAATTCATTGATCTCAGCTTGCTGTTGTGCATCACGTTCCTGAAGATCAATGATATCCTGTTCGGCCTGTGAAAGTTCCTGACGCATTTGAGCAACCATTTCTTCAGTTGGTTCTGTAAGTGCATCCCATACACCTTCAGTATCAGGTGCTGCGATAACCATTGACATGAATGCGGTGAATGACAGCTTGATTCTGTTTGTGACATTCGCACGATAATCGATTGCAACGTTTACAGGTGTTTCGGATATGAGTATCTCATTATCAGGTTCTGTTGATTCGATTATATCGTGTTGAAGAATGATCTTCATGTTGTTATCAGTGAACTGATAGAACGGATTCATTCCACCGGGTGAATGTGCAAGTGTATCGAGTGTGTATACATACACTTCAACCTTGTCGATTGTAATTGTATACAATCCCGCATATGTCATTGCCGGTATGTTCTCCATGACGATGTCATGTGCAGATGTTACATACATATCCTTGACATCGGTGAAGTGGAAATGTTCATTCTTTGTGAATCTGCTGATTACTCCGTTATGTACTATACCGCCGTCATAGTCGGTGATTGTATAATAGACCTTGAAGTGCAGACTTTCCTTGATTATAGGAAGAACACCCTGAAGTTGAGCATACTTCTTGGAGATATTCTTCTTAAGGAAATCCATCAGTACAACATTATTCAAATCTGTATTTGTCAGATCGAATGTTGCAGCAAGATTGATACACGATGAATCGTTCCTACGAGTTACCTTTGTTACAACGGCTTCCGAATATGATAACACCTGACCATATTGGAGAGTTGTTGTGTCTATGAGGTAAGGCCATGCATTCTGGAGGGCAAAACCAGAGCCAATAAAGTTTCCAAATGTTGGAAATCTATGTGGATTGGGTTTTGGACCAGGATGACAATTCTTTGACGGAGGTGGTGTTGGAGGGCACGGACAGAAACCATAGCTGTCACGTGCAGGACGTGTGAAAGGGTATTGATCAGGTATCACAGGAGGATTCAAACCACATCCACCGCATTTATTATTTGCCATAAACTTCACTCACTTTCTTATTTGATTTTTAGAATCTTTTTGATGATGTATATTATGATTGGCGACCAGAGATACAATTCTTTTGATAAAGAATTATCGAATAACTGGTCTCCGGTATATAATGAAAGATCATGAATACTTTGTAATCTTCCATATATAAAATCATGAATCATCGACACATAATCAAACCGTATTCCAACGTAATGATTTGGACAACCATACCGTCTTTCACATATTTTACATTCACATGTTGAACAAGGTCTGATATCAGTCTCATTCTCAAATATTTCCATTACCGAGTCCGGGAAATATTGTTCACAGTTAGGGGAACTACACCATGGATCGTTGGGTATCATTACCTGAACATCATCAGCACCATAACGGGCAAACGATGAATCAGGGAAAGTCACACCTGGCATCAAATGGTATTTGAACGAATCAATGTATCGTTGTGGAGCATCTCTTTCAATCCATTTATATGGAGATTTCTGATACAATGATTCCATTCGAGGATCATTTAATTTATTCGGATTGAGAATGACATTGTCATATCCGTTTTCTATTAACATAACACCGTTCTTTGCCATGAACATATTACCACATAAATCAAACAGTGCTGTTCCGTCCTGACGACAAATGAAACAGTTGTGTGTTCTGTCATAATATCTGGAAACGTAATTCTCAATCATATCATTGACCATCCTGATCAACCGATCACGGTGATTATAATCTTCTTTACCAATGACAGGGGTTAAGTCCTCACCACCAATAGTCTGAAGATCCATTACATAATGACCAACGGTTTGAGAATAAGCATACTCAACTTCTTTTGGATTTGTTGAAAACAGTGAATACATTACTTTGTATGATCCATCTGTGTTCAAACCATCCTGAATTACTTGAGTGATTCTCATGATATGTGTCATGTTTATATTATTAAATATGAACATGTCATTCTCTTTCGGCATTACTGTTCCTGGGATTGTTGTTGCTTCACCATTGAGCATGTAATTCCTTACTGGAGATTGGGAAGCTTGGGCTTCTTCTGGATTCAATGGAGTGACACCCATAAGAACCATGTTCTCAATCATGTCGTAACGAAAAGGTGAGTCATCACCCAAGACTTTGTAGTTGGTACCCATACCAAGAGAATCAGTTGTTTCTTTCTCATTGATATTAAAGTATGTGACGAGTGTTCTTCCTTCACCAGAATATTTATTCACACGATTATGGAGGAACTGGTCATACTTGTACATCTGTTGATTGACGACGGTATTTTCGTCAAATATAATTCCACTCATTATTTATTTCACCCGCTTTCTATAATGAGATTAAATATGTTATCACACATTATAGTGCGGTTTTTATTAACATTTTTCTGGTTATACAATATTATATTTTTTTACATTTTAATATGTATATCTTTATATTGAAATTGGATACGTAATGTATCTAAATAAGGAAAGGTGAAACGATATGGACAAATACGAATATTCTTATCCAAGAGAAGAACTTGAAAAACTCATCGACAAATTAAACAAAGGAATGAGACCTGCTGTTCCGGATGAAATGTTATTGGAAGCGAACATTCTTTTGAAAGAAATGGAAAACGAATTATTCGATGATACCGATTCTTCTGATGCACAGGAGTTAAGACGTCGAGCGGACATGATGAAAAAGAAGATCGAAGAAGATCGTCATAAGGCACATAAAGATGATATTAAAATTGTAAAAGTAGGACCGAAACAGAAAGCGAAGATAACAAAAGCAGTTTCGACATCATTAGTACGAGCACATGTATCTGACTATAATAAAACAGATGAACAATTGTATGGTGATGAAGAACGTAGAGCAATATGTGAGAAGCTTTCGAATATTAAATCAATCATTCGTGATCAGGGTGATTATATGAGAGCGATGAAAACAATCGCAGAAGCAATTGAATATTCACTCAAACATGATTATCCAGGAATGAAGAAATCTGAAGTCATTGATCTTTGGCGTAATGGTGAAATAAAAGTTAATATTCCGATTCCAAAATTATTTTCCGATTATGTTCATGAGATAACAGATGTTGAGACACTCAGAGCTATTGCGACAGGTGAGATGACAATGATGAGTAAGAGCGAACTCGATTCCGAAATCGTTAAGAAAGATTATTCGAAATCCAAGCTCATTGATTACGAATATGATGTCATATCTCCCGATGAGTATAATACAATGGTTGAGATGCACAGACGTGGTTGGGATACTCCTCTGTCTGTTATATTCAATAATAGAGGTAAGATCTATAACCAGTTCACATTATCATCTTCGAACATGTTCTCGAATATGTATGGAAAGATGGAAATCAAACAGCCTGAAGGATTTGATTGGTTCCAGGATAATGCTGCGGAGAAGTACCTCGAGAAGAAGCGTGGTATTAATCCATTCGATTCAGATCTCATCGCAAGTATTCTTCATGAGAAAAACGATCATAAACTGTCACGTGAATTCCGTGATAAACTTCGTTATGGTGCAAACATACGTGTGTCTACAACAACAAATGAAGGATTTGTGGATGCGGATCTGTTATCAAGTAGAAGAACTATACCAGAGAAAGATCCTCGCACACTTGAACTCGAACAGAGTATCCTTAAAGCAATCCAGGATAATAATTAACATTTATACACGAACATGGATTTAATATCCTATTGGAGCTTTCCCCAATACTCCCAAATCCACCAGATCACCCACTCCAATAGGATTACATCCTTTCTTAATACTTTCCTTCACAACAAGGAACTATTTTCCATTTTTAATCTCCATTAGTACAGGGACCCTTCGGGGTCCCAAATACTTTTTTCTATGCTGGTGATTTGAAAACCTATTATATCGACTTTCTAAATATATATTATTAATATGAATAGAAATAATAATAAGATTATTTCTATAACATTTTTACAGGGTGAATTTATACACCCGGAATAGGAGAGTTTTATGAATAAAATTATACGGAGAAAATACGGAAATTCAACAATAACAATTGCTCTTGTAAATATTGACCATGACGAGAAGATTTTTGAAATAGAAATCTTCAATGACATAAAAATAGTATACAACCCAACGGGGTTGTATATCACCACAAGTATAGCAAGTGACAAGGTTGAAGAATCTGATATTCCAGAGTTCTTAGCAGACTCGGGAATGTCACAGAAGCTAAATAAGATTATAACTGAAGAGCTCAGCTTGTGTCTAAGACAGATAAGAAATCAAACATGCAGCATGTTTGATTTCGGTCTTTGATTGAAAGGAGTAAATTATGAATAAAAGATGTAAAAATATCATAAGAGTTTGTAGCTTAGCTACAGCGAATATATTCACCATTTATGATGATAATAATAACAGGGTGTATGTATACCCTTCATCAACTTCCGATGGATATATAGTGAGAATCATCACACCAATCTATGCGGAAGTTGGATGGCGGGAGAATCCGTCCTGTTGTGAATTCCAGTGGGATGGTATCTCAACCAATCCGATAACAATCGTGAAGAATCCTGAGCTCAAAAAAGAGTGGGAAAAATTCTTCACTGATATCAAGGAAGGATTGAAGATCGTCGTAGACGATCCTGAAATCTATTCTGATGATGATAGTGATGATGATAGAATTTAAGTTAATAGGGGAGCGTGAGCTCCCCTATTTTTTTCTTATAAAGTGATTACATTTGCATTGTAATATGTCGCATGTAGATACTTGCCTGCATATGACTTATCTATCAATACATATGTTCCACACTTAACAAATGGAATGATCTTCAATGTGTTATCCACATCATCGATCACACCATCATATGTGTTCGAGATGTATAATGTGAAATACTTAGTCGTGTTACCAGTGATATATGCACAGATGACATCGTCAACATTTTGTAGGAGCCAAGAGATATTGTATGCATCCGTAGTATGCAATACAATCTCTCGAGTAGTATTGTTAGCGTAGTGGGTTTTGTTGAAGAATGGATTTGTTAAGATTTCTCTCTTCCATATGTTATCAAGTTTATCGTATATCTTCTCAGGAGGTATCTCGATTAAACCGATATCCTTTGTATCGATATTCATAAGCTGAATACCATTTATGGATGGAAGATTGTAAAAATCTCCGTAATTGTTTGATTCTGCTTCTGTGATACCAGATAAGATATCTTCCTCATCATCAACGTTATTTGGATTATCTATGAATGTATTCGTGTAATCATGAAGAGGATCATGCATGTATACATTAAATACATATTTGATGTCCTGTCTTGTTACATCTTTATTCGATAACGCCATCTGTCTGTATGATGAGAATGTGTCACCGTTGAGAGCAACATACACAGGTCCCTGTTTGAATACATCAGAATCATTCATATCATCAACCAATTCAATCAACTCGAAATTCTTCAATGAACGAAGATTCGTAAGTTGGATTGTCGTTGGTGATAATATATTGAGTGATGTGGTGTGTGTTATGTTTCTACCATTTACATAGAATTCATATCTGTCACGTGACAACGGTGAAGGCACATAACCAGTCACATCAATAAATCCGTTCTTTGGTATACTTGATAACGAGTATCTCGATATACCGATATATGTTGACTTTATAAGTTTAATATCCGTATCGGTAGATGTATCTACGACTAATCTCTCATTCGGGTTGTTGTTACGTGTGTTTGACAATGGTAACTTGGTATCATTCTTTGAATCGTAATAATACTCGAATGGGTTATTTCCATCATTAGATGTTGTTATGGTATCATCAGAGTATTTAACATATTCATTCTTGAATTCGAATTTAACCCCGTTCGATGTGTTGATGGTATTTGGTTTCGGTACGATAATGAATTCCTTTGGTAACTCATGATACTGTACAAACTCATCGGGAACATGTACCCAATCACCATCAGTTATGTTTTCTTCCGTCGTTACAATCTTTACAGTTATCAAACCACCAACCGAAGCATATTCAGGTGATTCAAATACTGTACAGATATATTCACCGGATGTTATATTATTGAGAGATGATTTCGTTATAGTAACAACTTGATTATTGCTGTTTAATGATGTGATACCCTCAAACATGATTGAAGAAACATTTCCGTCATACCATCTATCATTACCATTAGAAACACATATGAGTTTAATGTGTTCATTTTCAACAAAGGAATCTATCGGTTGATTGATTGTTACATTATATGATGGGCGTTTGAATCCACGTGTGGTTGTTATGTCGATAAAAGGATTCTTTATATACAATTCGAAATCAGTATATGCGAACTCATTGTTTGATTGATATGCTGTGAGATTACACATCCTCAATTCTGGAGCATACATATACTTTCCACTTCTGTCGGGTCTGATGAACTTATAGTATTTCGGTACAGAGATTTTCTCACCTGTAGAGCATTCATCGAATGTATAAGTTTCGCAACCGTCGAAATGTTTTCTGATTCTAATCGAACTGTATATATTATTATCGAAGATATCCTTGGTGGTTGATATTATTGGTTTGAAACGAACATAACATGTCTTGTCATTCAATGATATTGTATCAAAAATATCAGACATGTTGTATCCGAAGTATATCAATAACTTACGTGAAGATTCAACCGATGGATCGAATTGAATGTCCAACTTATATGGAACTGTATCTGTTTTGAAGTTGTCAGGTTGATTAAACTTAACTCCATCGACAATTGTTACCGATACAGAATACAATGTTGGATCTATCCACATCTTATGTTCCCAATCATATATGAATACATCGACTTTATCTGCGAATGTAATGTAATTAACATTGGGAATGAATGATGACATTGGCTTTGATCTTCCATTATGAACATATACTTCCGTAGCATCATATGAATACACATTATACCACGTTGTCGGTTGTTCAGGTTGTTCTATCATATATTCCAAACGTTTTATGAAGTTATTCATTTGATTGGTTTTCAATGAATAATTTTCATACTGCAGCAGATATCTTCTGTACTCTTCATCGGTTTCTGCATTCTCCATGTGTTCATATGCTTCGTCTGCACGTGCAGCATATTCATCTCGAGTATATGTTGCACCAACCGTGAATGATGATGGGTCTGACGGGTATACGTATCCACCATCTTTGTACACACCGAACACACGTTTTTCTTCATCCCAGATTTCATGATCATTCGGTTCTGTTCTAAGTATCGGGAATAATTCTGGTTCCGTCAACTCATTGAAATCATGAGATATCATGTTGATTGATATGAGCTTATTGTCATCACATATATCTTCACAACCGATATATTTCATATGGTAAAGTTTGTGATCTTCATCAATGAATCTGTTTGGTACATTATCATTGAAGAAATAATTGATACGGTTGTACACATATGGTGCATTGTTTGTAACATATATTGGATCACCCGGCATGCGATATGATTCACCTTTGAAAACGTCATCATTCAATTTGATGATATCATATGAACCATAAGATTCATCTGAGAATTCATCTAAGAAGTTCGATATATTATCATCGATAACTTCGCATTCAACATCACCCAAGAAGTATTCATTTATCAATGTTGAATCTTCCAACTTGTACCATTTAGAATTATACGAATCCACATCAGCTTCAAGGAAACCATGTGATTCAGATGTGTCTATCCTGGTTACTGTTGCAGGGAATATGAATCCTGTGTTCTTTGCGTATATGTATATCCTTTGACCAACAGCATACTTACCACCAATAGATGTGACAACATTATTCTGATCGGGTTCAGGATGTCTAACGTGAGATGGTTTGAAATATATCTCGAGTTTGTCATGGTTTGCATAATTGTCCAATGCAATGACATTCAACTTCTGGTTTGACATTGATACTCTATCGATTGGACCTGCTGGTTCATGTGGATCTGTATCAAGAATTAATTCCGGTGTAGAATCCAATGGAGAGAACTTATTGCCTACAAACATTTCATAATTCATAGGTGTTCTTTTTGCATTTACTATCCTACCATTAGAATCAAGATCAAATACCTCATGAACATTCTGGAAATCAAACTTATTATCCAGAATACTTATCAATTCTGATATGTCGGAAGTATTATCTGCCGATGAACCAATCTTGATAAATTTCAAATTAACTGTCAATGTTGTGATCGTGTTACCATCTTTATCTTTTACAACACCGGATACGTTATCCATGTCGGAACCATCGAACATACAATATTCACATATGTTTCTGATAGATGATATCTTATATCCTCCTGTAACTTTCTCAGTCTTTGTGTAAAACATCAAACGTCTGTTACTTGGTATTGGTGTTGTCGTTGGATTCGCAAAATGAGAATCTCCAGTATTGACGTCAAGTACAACAAATTTCGGTTTTGTTGCGTACACAACCGTGTCATCATGTTCAATACTCTTGATGGCATACATATCATATGTATACGTCGATGCCATTGATATGCAATAATTTGCAATAGGATACATATGTGAATTCCAGAACGATTCATCAAATGAATTAATCAAACCGATAACAGTATCGAACGAATCACGACATTGAATAATGTATGCTTCAAGCATTGATGCATAACGAGGAAACAACTCTGATGAAATATCGATGTTTGGATTCTCTGCTAATAAATCATTCATCTCGTTTATCAATGAATAGTCTATACCAGAAACCCATTGTCTGAATTCATACAGATTCATTGTTTTGTTTATCCGCTTGAGATGGATATATAACGCACGTATTGGTTTAAGTGCATAATTGTCATAACCAAACAGATGGAATACTCTGCGAAGATCGGATAACAAATCATTTATCAAACCAAATATGGTTGTATTATTCCCAGCATAGGAAATATTCACCAACTTGTTATACTCCGTAATGAATGAATTCATTAATGTGATGAAAGGATTATTTGTTACAACCATATTTGCAATTGATTGTGACATAGGCACAAACAGTACATGGTCTTCGATATATTTGGTAATATCATTTACGAAAACATTGCATCTTTCAATTGCGGATTCACATGTTGATCTCTGATTGAATGTCTTTGCATATGATGTCTGTAACTGATATTCATATGAGTAAACCATTGTCATGTACTTAGCCAATATCTTAGCAAGACCGATATCGTTGTTATACTCATATCTTACATAGTTATATGTGTTTATATTTGATGGATCATATTTAACGTAATAATCCTCATTCAACTCATCTTCATCAATGAGATACTTCTTTGAATTATCAACATACACATCAAACACGTTTCTGTACGGATTCGCTTCCGCAATATTTCCCGAGTTTGTAAATGCTCCCGGTAATCCATAGAAAACATTGTAATTGGTTTCTGGAAGTACACTGATAGATGTATCTGGAGATGTCGGTGCTCCTGCATATGTTGAAAGATTGATGTGTTCGATATGTTCTCTGTTAATAAGTTCAGATATATCAACATCAACAAATCTATGGTTGAACTTATTACCAACCAATGAATTCATGAAGTAAGTTTGTAACTTGTCTTCATTATCATGCATCATTGACAATGTGTAGAATAGATAGTTAACTGCAAAGGGAGCAAACGGTGAATCTGCATCATAATCTTCGTAATTAAATGATTGGATTGCGGACAATTCGTATTCTATGTCAGATGGATATTCTTGTAAGATATCATTCGCTTCGATCTTATGTTTCAAGATCTTTGACAATATTTGGATACATGTATCTTGGTCATACTTGTTGAATAGTATCTTAGAATATTTAAGTAACTTATTCTCAGCATTCCAATATCTGATGTATCCCATATGTTTGTTGACTTCCTGAACAAACTTATCGAAATCGAATATCTGTTCTTCGGTTAACTTCTCAACCGTCTTCTCTGATGGATTATCGGTGTCGGTATACAATACAAAGAACTTGTATACCTCATCACCGTCAACATTCTCATTGATATAGAATGTATTTGATATACCATTAAAGTGACGAATTGATGGATAATCAAATACAAAACAATCTTCCTCAAAATTGTATCTAAACGTAATGAAACATTGTTCCGATACCGGACGATTGAATCTGTTTGAATTATCTGTAGCGAAGAAGTTCTTTGGTAAATCCTTCATGTTGTACATAACACTCAATCTTTCATCATGGAAAGGTTTAGTTATCTTTATTACAAACATATCGAAGTTATTACCATACATCTCTTGGATGTAATGTTTTGATATCTGATTGAAGTCGACATTCGGATCAGTTGAATTGAATAATTCTATCGCTGTTGCTAACATCTTCTCCAATGAAGTTATCAAGTCACCAAAATATGATACCAGTGACAATGGAACTATCGCCGTCAACATGGCTGCTTTTCCATATGTGATATAACAGTCTTTGAATACTGTCAATATCTTTTGTAACGGAACTATTATATTTCTTTGGACAGTATATCCATCGGTGATGTTAGTATTCAACGTTACACCGATATTGATGAACAGATCTTTTACCGAATACAATTTTGCTTCAATATCAAAACATCTTGTGACGATGTTGAATGATGATACCGATGATCTATCCAACGATATTGGAGGTGTGCATACTTCTAACTTGTTATACACATCATCCGCAACTGACAATATGCGGTCACCTTCAGAATCCTTTATCTTTTCATACTTATCATCATACACCAACTCACTGTTGATCATGTCATAGTAATTGGTACATGGATAAAGGTTTGGTACCTCATGCAGGTATCTCAACGCGTAAATCGTTATTTTAACTTTATTTGATTTATTCTTGGTCAACATATCCAATGTTCTATTTTGGATATTAAGAATACTCAATCCTGCTCCAGACAATAATCCAAAGTTCACACATGTAGGTGTTGATGAATCAAAGTTTGGATCATGGATGTTAAGAAGACATCTGTAGTTTATACCAAGACCATCCAAAGGTATAAGTGACTTGACCTCTGAAGCGGGAATCTTGCTATCCGTTGATGTAACCATTGATGTATCGACTTCGATTTCACGTACAAAACATTTGTCGAGTTTGTATATTATGAAATCGACATCTGTTGAATATGACCATCTGATCTTGAACTTGAAACCTTTATCATCAACACATACCTTACAATCATTACAGAACATACCATTCACTGTACATATGATTGTGAAACCTAATATGTCAGTGATATACTTTGAGTTGAATGTATTGATATCAACGTAGTAGTCATTCTCTGTTGTATGGATATCATGTAAACGTTGACGAATAAACTCATCTCTGTATCCAAAGTGTAACTGATTGAAAGGTGCTTCTACAATGTAATATTTACCACTCTTATCAGGGAATACATTACGTTTGTCTGTGTTCTTTGTATGGAACATAACCGATTGGGTATTGACTAACATCTTACCCATAGCATTCTTTAATGATACATTGTAAGTATCTATTAAAGAAGAATTGATATCCTCAAAGGTATAATTTGATCTACCTAACAATTCAAGAAGTTTATCAATACCATCGTTATTACTTATTAAACCAAAAGGTTGTTCATCAAACAAAGTTGTTTCTAAACTTTCCAAAGCTTTGTAACGTTCAACAACGTTAACCCACTTTGTATCATTATATATTCCATCTTGACCTTTTAAATATTTATATTGGTTAAAGAACCAATTGTTGTAGTTCATTTTCAATCTGATCATCTCCTTTACTTTACAATTGTTTTGTTGAGTAAGAATACTTACACGAGCGTTTTATCAACATAAAATCAAAAAATAAAGTACTCTCTATGTTTCGGTTGCGGGGTTTAATTTTTATTATATTCATAAATATCAAGGTTGATGAAAGTGTTTTTATAAATAAAAATTATGAATATCGAGATCGACATTACTACGCGGTAAATTTTTTATTTCCTTTATTTTTTATTTTTATTTATAAAAATAAAAAATACCTTATAGAATATTTATATATTATTATAATCAATCATATATCATAATAAATATTATAATTATTGGAATTATAATTCCAATAAATGAAATAGTTATAGAATTATGTTTGTTCTTAAAAGAACCTGAACGAAAAGAAAATTCAGTTTGTATAATTCTATAATTATTAAGATTTATGAAAATATAATATTTCAAACGAATTTTCTTTTCTTATACCATTTTCAAACTATAATGGTTATAGATCTTGAAGATCGATAAGAGAAGAAAGAATAACAATGAGAGTATCTTATTTATTTAAATCAAAAACTTCGCGATGAAAAGTATTGGGAGGGGCGTATGCCCCTCCGTATAATATTAACCGTTTTCCCAGATCTGTTTGATCTTTCTCTTTGCCTCTATAAGAACCTTGTTTCCCGCAGCAAGAACAAGCACGGATGGAACCATACGTTTGAGTATCGAACAACCGGAAATGAACATAGATACTTCTTCCTCAGGACGTGATTCTGAATATGGTTCTAATCCTTCTGGAATAAGTTCGGATGTGATCTGTTTCATAGCACCATATGCAACAGCTTTATCTCCAATTGATTGTTCATCGGAATGTTCAATGTATATCTCGATGAGTACATCTGTTGTTATACCCTTTATGCTTGTACCCTTTAATGGTTCTGTCGGATATGTAAACAACGTATCGAGTTTGTATACCGATGATGATTTATCATGTTTATCAAGTATAGCTCTCTTCTTCTTATTCTCTCTGAAATGTGTTGAGAGAAGTTTATATAATGACGGTGAGAGTTTATCCATTGATTTACATGTGTACATCCTTACATCAACAACCACACCAGCATTCTTTGCTTTTACCGTTCTCTTTGCAGAATCTAATATTGACGCATTTCCTTGGAATGCTTTGATGAAGTTATCTACTGATTTATCACCAGTATCACCGAGTCCATATATAATTAATGGATCATCAATCTCAACTTCATCACCCGGTTTAACAACGAACTCAATATCATCGGTTGCATCTATTTTCTCTATCTGACGCATCGTCAACGTGGTCTGCATCTTCTTTGAGAATGATGATGTCATTATACCAGCATCTTCATATGTTGAATATGATTGTGTGAATGCAACCTTTGCAAGAGGTCCCAAGTTAGCACGAACTATACCGTCAGAATCTTTCGAGAAGAAATGTTTATGATATGCCAATATATCATTCTCTTTGAATTTTTCATTTGGTTTGAAGTTTGCTTCCAACTGGTTATCTACGTAGAAACCGGAACCTGTGTTGAATGATTGACGGTGACCAATGTTGATAGCTTGTTTCTTACCATTCTTATATTGCACGATCATGTAGTCATCAGTTATCTCCAACACAGTACCATCCATCTTTGCCATTACCGCAAATTCATCTGTCAAGTGTGCTGGTAATATCTCATCAACACCGTTTGAAATGAGGCACGGTTGTGATCCCATTGTTGGTACAATATGAGATGTTTGTGATGTTGCAATCGCATTTCTGATTGGCTCATCACGCGTAACTGTACCGGGAGTCATTAATTCACTCCAGGATGACAATTGAAGATCATTGTAATCCGAATCAACACCCTTGAGAGATGTGTATCCACGAACCGATTCTATCTTCGGATCTGCCGTGAGTTGACGATTGATACCAACGTTACTGCTGTTCGGTGTCGCTATTGCAATCTTACCAATCATTGATTCGTCATATGAACGTTTATCAACAGAGAATGTTCTATCCGAGTTAACACCCTTGAATCCTTTACGAGAAACTTCTTCTCTTGCATGTAACTCAACAAACGGATTCAATGCCGACATTGGTGATACTGTTGGAACCTTCATAAGTTCCATCATGATTTCATTTGGATTGAATACCATCTTTGCACCACGACTCTTTGAACCCAATGAGTTCGTATACTTTGATAATGCAAATGCCAAACGATAATGAAGTATTGCGGGTATTATTTCCGACGAACGTATTCTATACAATGGAGCTTTCATTTCCATTGTGAATCCGTTATCTGCCAACAGATTTGATGAGTATATGAGCATACCACAAATATCCGATGGTATATTATAATGGAGACAAACATCCTTGGTTATTGCATCAACAAAGAAGTTGTAGTATGTAACGAACAATGTTAACTGCGAATATTGTTTGAAGAAATGTTGATTGAATATATCAACGAATACTGATTCTGATTTCATTATTGGTACTTCGAAATCGGATGCCATGCATGCCTTTGTATTGATACGGAAGAAACCATTAAACAGCAACTGGTTCTGTATTGTGTTCGGTATAGCCAATGATTTATCCTTGAATGGGATGAGTATGTAGTTTGGATCTGAGAATGTTCTATCAACGTACTTTGCATTTGAATTGCTCTTCTTGATTAATGAACCTATACCCTCCCATGCTGCAACACATACACCGAGAGGCATAGTCTCACCAATAACAATCTGAGAATACATTGATAACTTACCGGGTTTGATTTTGCTGTAACGATCACGAATCTCTTGTGGCAAGCATTCCAACATTATTGATGTCAATGTTTTTCCTTCTCTTGTTAAACCTGTATCAACATTAACAACAATTGGAACGTTATTACGCATACCACAACAGAATTCTTCTTCTTTGACAGTAACAAATTCATATGTCTTTAAACACTTTGCTCTGTCAAAGAATATTGTACAATCCGCTTCTTTGGATGTAAACGAATACCACTGTTTTGCATATTCGTCATATTCAATTGTCGAAACGAATCTACTGTTCGTACCAACTGAACTACCCGGACGAATATATTTGTTGGAACCTTTCTCATCTGTCAAAGTATTGATCAACTTTGTGAATATTCCGATATCAACCAATGAACGTGTATCATATCTTTCAACAGTAATCTTGTTGTAATTCGAAGTGATGATAACCTTCTTCTTATTAACCTTCAATACCGGAATTGGGAAATCCTGTTTACCGATATTATACCAGATACCGTTATTGTAGAAACGACCGTTGACAACCTTTGGAATATGAACATTGATTACTTGTTGACGATCATGATTCTTATTCTTTAACGTAACTCTCCAATTGTTCATCAATGTTGTTGATGTGGATATATCTGTTACTTCAACATTTGTTACATAGAAGCCATCCGGTAATTCCGACATGTTCATGAATGTAGCAACGATATCTCTGTCAAGTAACTTTTCCTCATACTCACGTGCAATGTTTGTAAAGGATGTACCTGCCAATGCTGACTTGCTCGTGGTTGTCAAATGCAATGGTTGAACCTTTTTTGGTAACGGTGTGTCTGTTACAGAAACAATTGTGTCAAATGTCACATTGTTCAATTTAACTTTGCCAACCTGCCTGCGTATCTTCATTTCACGAGCATTCGAAACCGTATTTTCCGCAGAAGTGGTATCACTCGGAGCAGCTACACGGGACATGTTCTTAGATGCGTTATCAAGTATCTCGTCTTCAACCTTTGTATCATTTGTACCTTGAGTAAGATCAGCCGATATTGTTTCATACGATTTGATTTTATTTTCTGCAGAAGATGTATCGATACCATTGGCACGATTCAAAAGTTGTGTATTGATATCCGCAATCTTAGCGTTACGAAGTTTCTTTGTTGGGTCATTAGATGTATCCGGTTTCTCAATGCCATACTTTGCGGATAATTCATCGAGTGTGGAATTCAACGACTTGGTTGCCGTCAGATTATTCTTTGAGAAAGTTTTGATTTCCTCACTGGTCTCTTCACCATCATCTTCAACTGAATCCTCAGAATCAACCTTGTCGAGGGTCTTGTCAATGTTGTCCTTTTCGTCAGGAACCGTTTCTTCTATTCCTCCTGTGAAAGCATCAACCTTTTCTATTTCATCCGGATTAGTTACTGCAGGTGCATCACCCTTAGTACCTACAACACCGAACATAGTTCTGAGTCTGCTTTTGTCTTCTTCTCTGAACTGTGATAAATCAAACTTATAATCAGCATCAGCTGTTCTGAATACGATCGTCCAATTAAGTCTCTTTATTTTCTCTTTTGGTGATAACATGTATGACGCCAATAAAGCATTTATCAAATCAGACTTAAATGAATCCATTGTCATATTTTTGAATATTGGATAACGACGTGTATCTATAATAAGTACCTTTGTTTCAGAGAAACGGAACCATCCCATTACACGGTTGAACAAATCAAATATGTTATCTCTGATATATTGAACAGAGAACATCGGGAAGTATGAATTTACTCTGTCGATAATCTCACTCATAGAGATATACAGATTCTCTTCAATCTTCTTTGGATATGGATATTTGATAGAAATCACACGTGGAATCAACTTCTGATTATTAAGATATAAGACACGCTTGTTATATTCGTTCTGTGACATCATGAATCGTATAGGTCTCGGACCTACTCTATCCATGACACGGTACGGAAAGATAATGTTCTTATAAGCTATCTTTGGTTGTGGCATGTTTCTTATCATCTGAACATCGTATTCATACGAGTTCGAAAGCAAGTATATACTTGCATTATTATTCTGATTTGGTAAGCGATAGCGTTTTCTGTTTGGTATATAATTCTGACCAACAGACAATAATACCGCTTCCTGAATTACATTGTCATTCATATGAAAAACTCCTTTACAAAAATTAGGGGATGGAGGTACTTTTATTATGAAGAGAGAAACATATTACTGGACATGTCCATACTGTGGAGCTAATTTAGACCCTGATGAAACATGTGACTGTAGAAAAGATAGTGGTGAGGACGTTAAAGATTACAAAGCTGTCCAAGATAAGGAGGATGAGAATAATGTTCGCGTACGAAAGGAATAACACATTTGTTTGTCTCGATGAGATAACAAACCAACCAGAGGATCCAAACCCCGTGATCTACAATCCAAACAAGGATAACATCGCATACAGGACGGAATTACTGTATCGAACTATACTGGAAGGAACGGGACATGAACTCACGTCCGAACAGTTAATTCATTTAACAAAGTATGAAGCTCCTGAGATTCCTACTTTCATAAATGAATTGAAAAAAATTATTTATGCGTGATATTTATGAAAATATGTGAGGGGCTTAATGCCCCTCAATTTTCTTTATTAATCCTTTTGGTCTAATTTTATTTTTGTAAAAGTACCTCATCGTTGCTTTGGTTGTTGAAGCAACACCGAGCATACATTTGCGAAACAGTACAGAATCATAGGTTGACTTTTTATATATTTCTCGTATTATTGCCGGATTGATTATTTTAGGAATCATCACGTCATAATATAGATATGCAGGACCACCGTTTTCGTAATCGAATGTAATTCTATCCCGTACAGTTTTCTTTTGTATTTGCATTAACTTAAACATCCTTTCTGAATTCTGCAGACAAATGCAATCCTATCATATTAACCAATCTGGAAATCGTTTTGATACTGATAACCATCTTATCTTGTTCTTCTTTAGTTGAAGTAAAGTATTTGGCAACTAATTGAGCAACATTGTTAACCACTGTCGGTTTCAATATTTTGGTCATCTTGATTCTGATGTCTCGTGGTGTTATCTCAAACTTCTTCACCACATATTCGAATATATCATGAAATGATAAACCATTCTTTCCATCTATGATCCAATAGTTAATTGTCTCAGGAAATGATGGATCTGGTTTTGTCAATTTTATATGACATACTATGTTCGGATTGGTTTTGTGTATTGTCTGTAACGCATTCATCAACTTTGGAAATGATATTGTATTGGTATTTGAATTAAGTAACTTAACGAGCTTATCATCCAAATCTGTTACGTGAATAACATCGTTGGATACAGCATCACATAACGCCGACATCACAATGTCATTATGTAACTTATTCGAGAAATTGATTGTTGGTGTCGAGTCACATACAACTTGTCGTAACTTATCCGACTTCTCCTTTGTCATTAACTTCTTAGCCTCATCCAATGAAATCATATATGATTCCTCCTTTCGCATAAAATATATACATATTAAAAATATTTTTTATTATTTGTTATTCCTAGAAAACTGATATTCCATATGTATATAATTAGTATGTATAAGATGAATATCGAATATTGAACGTTCATACTCGATCTTTATCAAGTACAAAATATTTTTAATTAGCCGACGTTTTCCCATAAGTCGGCGAAGGAGGTAAACTATGGGAGCTTTATCATTTTTAAATGCCCTCACAATGACAGAGGGCGTACCCGCACTGATCTACAAAACAGCTTTAGACGGCATCAATCTCGCGGCGAACGTTGAGACGTTTATCGCGGGAAGTCGTGTAAAGAAAATCGACGAGAAGACAGAAACTCTCGAGGATATCAAAAGAGCTGTAGTCAGGTCTGAAATTGAAGCAGCTAAGACAGCTGCAGATCTTTCATCCTTTGGAAAGGCATTATCTGAAAAGAGAATCAGGATGGATGGAAACGTCCTGATTGAGAAGCCTGAGAAGAAGGACAAGAAAAAGAAGGACAAGAAGAAGAATAAGAAGGGTGAGGACAAGAATAAGGACAATGATAAGTCCAATAACAAATCCGGTTCTTCAAATTCTGACTCTGACAAGTCCGGTGATTCCAAGGGTAAAAGCAAAAAGTAAATGAAGATACAACCCCGCATTACGCGGGGTTGTTTTTTCTTCTTATTTCACATACTTGTTGTGGAAGTCACCAGCCTGATCGAACTGTTTGAAGCAGAAGTCCATCTCTGCAATACAGTATTCGATGATAGCCTGCTCCATTGCCATACCCTTGTCAATAGGATTACCTGCAAGATACGATTCGGATATAATAGTAGTCATTGCAGATATGATACTTGACTCACCTACAGCTTCTTTATTTTCTTCTACATTTGCAGGAAGTTCACCTTCCGGTGCAGGAGCCTCAAGAGATGTAGGAGCGTTCTTCATCTCGGAACCTTCGTTGTTCTTACCGGCAAGCTCATCGTCAAGAGTATCCTTGAATGTAGGTGCTTCGTTACTTCCAAGAATCTCGTTCTTAACATTGTTGATTATCTTGTTAGCAACCTTACGCTTGATAGCTGCTCTGAACTGAGCGTAGTTATCAACATTCTTTTCAAGATCAAGTACATCTATATCGGCAGAAATGTTTGAATCATCCTTTGTAAGATGTACCTGCTTTGTAGCTTCATCAGCAGCATCATCGATTTCCTGGATGATGTCACCAAGTAAACGAGAAGGATTCTTACCGACATTGCACTTATCTCTGCATCTGCAAAGGTAATCATAAGGTGATCCGCCGTAGTATTTATTAAGATGATCTGTGATTGACTTATCGATCATACAGTCGACGTCCTTTGTGTCATCATTCATCATTGCAGATATGATATCGTGAAGGACACACATCGAGAGTTTATTACGGAACTCACCTCTGTCAAACGAGAGTGTTGGGTTGACGTTGCTGGTATTTCCGTCTCCTGTAGAAGGATAACTGTTATCGGTTTTATCAATTATAGAATTGATAAGGTCTTTTATATCATTAGCCATTATAAATTCACTCCCATCAATTATTAGTCAACAACTCTCTCAGGACCTTTTGATCCTTCAGAGTTATCATTCTTATGTTTCTCGATTATCTTACCGACGGAAACAGCTTGCGATGTGAACGCCTTTATGAGACGCTTAGCAACATTGATTTCCTTTTTACCGATGTCAGGTCTCAATGTCACAACCAGATCAGCGACACATTTGTTCAGCTTGATGAACTGTTTCATTTCGGCATCTGAATAAACCTTATCCATCTTAGAAGCCTTTGTCAAAGCTCTGTTGAGTTTCTTTCCGTCCTTCTTGAATGAAGAAACGATTTCACCGAACTCTTTCTTATTGTCATTAAGATCACCGAGAGCATTTCTCAAGCACACATCAAGCTCAGCATTGATGTTCTTTGATGTAAGTACGAACGCTTCTGACACAGGTGCATCTGGTGCAGGAAGATCAGCATTATCATCGTTGAGGAAAGCCTGTACCTGATCGAGAGGCATCTTATTGAGCTTATCGATTGCAGCCTGTTTGATTTCATCCATTGACATGCTTGATGTATCAGTGTTCATTGCAGAATCATCTTCAGCAGCCTGCTCATTACCAGCATCGTCAAGAGAGTCCAATGCAGCATCAACATCACCGTTGGGAACAGTGTCAAGTGCAGATGAATCGATGTTAGCGTTATCGTTCAAATCATCTGTTTCGGGAATATCAGTAACAGCATTGTCCATGCCATTGTCACTGCCTTCATCAGGTGTAGTGGATGCTGCATCGGGATTTGTCTGATCATCTATTGTCTGCTGAACATCACTTGCTATATCACCACTGATATCATTTGAAGGTATCTCAACAGCACCACCGTTAGTGGATGCATCAGGTGTTGCGTTAGTATCAACTGTCTGTGTGTCATCTGTAGCAGCCGGTGTTTCAGTTCCATTACCCGGAGCAGGTGGTGCATCATTACTTCCTGCAGTAACACCTGAATCAGTTGCATCACCGCTAGTATCACCACCACCGAAGTCGATAGCTTCCTGAACATATCTACCGATGGGAGTTTTCTCACGGTAGCATTCCTTCATGAACGCGGTTTTATCCATCATGCTTTTAAGTGTAACATGAGGAGCAACGGAAGAATTGATAGATGCTCCTGCCGGTGAAGTAACGCTCATATCAGTTGCACCATATGTCTTCTTCTGTTTGATTGGAAGACCGAACTGAATATAGAAGAAATCATCATCCTTGTTCTGAGACAGAACATTCTCTGCTTCGATGAATACGATGAAGTAGTCTATTGGCTGTACAGGTACAAGAACTCTCTTAGGAACCATTACATCGAAAAGACTTCTGCCCTTCGGAATATCGATGTTATGCTTTGCATAGAATTCAAGATAGAACTTGACACAGTTCTTGAATATCTCAGGATGGTTTTCACAAAGAACTGTTACGCTGTCTTTCTGTTTGATGAGAATCTTGTCTTTGTGATTTACAGATTCATATGCAACGTTTAGCTTTGTTGTGAACTGTGCTGATGAAGGATCGTCGGGGTTTGAAGGACCGAAGTTTGCATCAACAGTCCATTTGATTGATGGATCACCGAGATGTACTTTGTTAGATGAGAACAAACCTTCCTGGAATATTGTCTCGAGATACTGATTGTATTTCTCATTGACAGCTTCTGTTATTCTTGCATGATAAGCAGCATCCTCTTCCATGTACTGGCGAGGGTTCTCCGATACTGTTTCCTGTACGAAGTCTTCACGAGACTTCATATACTCGTAACTTTCAGAATGAACGAGAACGTCTGCAGGGATATCAGAAATTGTTCCACTTGATATAGAGAACTCAAGCGAGTCAATAACACCGTCATCATCTATTGGAATATCGACAGCATCTATATCACGCATCTTGTTGATATCCTGACCTTCAAGTGTCAGATCATCAAGTTCCTGTATAAGGTGTGCGCATTCCAGGATTGCATCATTTTCAATAGCATCCTGGGACGCATTATTATCATTTTTCCCTTGCATTTCAGCAAGACTTTTCATGATAAAATCTCTCATTGCTAAAACTCCTTTGCAAAATATTTCTTTTTTGAACACATATATTGTTCATTTGTGATTGGTGAAAAGTGTTCAATTATAATAACACACCGAAAGTCTCCAACCAAAGTTCGGATACCATTTCGGGAGTTAATTCGATAATACCGATGTCTTCTAAAGACAAGTCACCCACGACTTCGACACCGTTGAAAGTTGGATGATTTTCAAGATTATTATAATCCATAAACTCACCTCATTAAATTGAAAGGTTGTGATTCGTTTGCCTGATATCCTTGAAAGATACCACGAATACATTTGTGACATATACACAAAGTTGCACCCAGGTGTAAACCGAGAAGTGCTTCTCGAATGTGTCAATGAAATTACCAAAGAAAACTTTATAGATTTACAAGTTACTTTGGATAATAACGTTGAACATCGAAAAATCAATACAACGGCAAAGAACGTGTTTGATTGGCTTGATATTAAACAACCAATCATCTCAGGTGCGGGTTCGTTCTTTAAACAGCATGAAGAATATGAATCACCAATGGTTTTAATGCTTGAATCATTGATGGCTGATAGATCTGCTGTTAAGGATGAGATGTTCAAGTGTGAAGAAGGTTCAGTTGAATATAAGAACCTCAACACTGAACAAGGCTCAATCAAAGTTATCATGAATGCTGATTACGGCGGGTCTGGAACACCGTTATCACCATTCTATTCGCAGTACATTCCGCCAGCCACAACGGGCTCGGCTAAGAATTTTACTACGACATTAATTGCATGTTTGGAGTATGCTTCTGGTAACAAGGATAAATTCGCAAAGCTCAAAAACATAAATGAATTGTATGATATGATATTCACAGTTCTCAACGATGACGAAGAACGTGAGTTAATTGAAGACAATTATACACCTGATGAAGTAACCAAATGGTTGATATCTCGTGTAAACGATATAACATTAGAGGATGTCAAAGTGTTGAAAATGTTCTTGGAAAAGTTAGAACCTCAACAGTTGACAAAATTAATGTTGGCATACAATATTCATCTCGTTTGTAGAAAATATGTTACTGATGAGATTGCAGAATGTATGGAATATTTCAAGTCGAATGTATTGGACTTCAGTAAACCATTGACAGAGGATGACTTGTATGAAGCGGGATATGGTAAGAAACCACCCAAATCAATTGTACCTGCAATCAACAGAATCAAGCAGGTTGTGTTGGACAATTGTATCTATCGTTTCATACCAAATGATCCGGAAACAAGGTGTGACCACATGATTCGTGAAGTTGTATGTGTAACGGATACAGATTCATTGATGGTTCAGTTTGCATCATATCTTGAAGATTTCCAAGCGATAATACCTGGACAATCATTCTTGAAATGTTGTCTGTTTGCATCAGCATTGGGTGTAAGGTTGTTTGTTGAAGGTATCATACCAAAGTTCGCAGGTTATGTTGCTTTGGGTTGTTGGGTTAAAGATAAATACTATCGTGACAAGCTCATATTCAAAAATGAGTTTGGATTCTTATCAATGGCATTGTTCGCAAAGAAAATGTATGCGTCTTCAATGTTTGTTCAGGAAGGAAAACCGAGAAACATTCATAAGATTGCAGTAACAGGTATGTCATTTAAGAAGAGAGACGCTGCAGAATTCTTGGGTCCGCTTATGATGGAATTGTATGATAAGTACGTATTGACAACCGAAAATATTCAGGTTGAGGAATTGTTAAATGCGTATTATGATACGAAGAATAAGTTGAAACAGGAAGTACGTTACAATACGATGTATTATCAGGTGCTTGGTGTCAAAGCACCAGAAGCTTATGATCAAACAAGGAAGCTACCAGACCAAGCCAGAGGTTCAATACTTTGGTCGGCATTATTTCCAGATGAGGAAATATTACCTATGGACCGTGTGATAGTATGCCCACTGTCATGGGAAAACATTGAAGCCAATAAAGGTAATTCAAATGTATCTCGTTTGTATAACTTTGCATTGGTTGATGATCCAAACAAGAAGTGGGATCCTGTCATATGTTTACCAGAACACTATCACGAGATACCCGAATGGTTGTCACCATGTATTGATGAAAGTACATTGATTGATAAACTCTTATCACCATTCAAACAGATTCTCGGTTTGTTCGATGTTGTTATGCCCGAGACAAAAGGTGGTATGACAGCAAGTAGAATGATATATTTATAATGAAAGAAGGTATTAAACATGTGGGAAGAAATTTACATATGGATTGAATCCTACGCAGGTTGTTCTTATGATGTCGATAAGGAAATCGAATTCATTAAGGACAATGACAAACCATTCACAGAACCAATAGAATGGAAACTTGTGAATGAACAACTCATCGACCAGTTATCAGAGATCTTTGATATCATAAATGAGTATGGTTCACTTATACCTGATAATCTCCCTGATGAGGATAAGATGAAACAGGCATTCGCATCAAGGATACTCTTGGGAATGTTGGAAGGTGTTAACGGTGTTAAACGTCAACTGCACATCCAGCAAATAGATATAAACGACTACAACGTATTGTTGAAACATGTTGACGCACTCTTTGATTTGATAACAATGATGAAGGAAAATGATCTTGAGACAATCATCGAGAAAGGTATGTTCGACAAATATAATGAAGATAACGAGGACGATTTCACAGACTTGCTCGGTCTCACATCTTCGGATGTTTCAAATATATATTACACTATTGCATCAGTTAATGAAGATGAAGATGACGACGAAGTTCCATCTGACTTAGTTGACTGATAAAAATAGTATGAGCCGAAACCATATTATACTTTATTATTCAAGGAGGAATAAGAAATGGCATTCAATAATTATAACATGAACAATCAGTCCGCTTCTTCTAATGGTCCGAAGAGATCATGGAGAATCGGTAAAGACAATCGTGTGTCCGATGCGAAGGTTTCCATCGGTCTGTACGAAAGTCAGAAGGGTGGTGTATACTGCACAGTCGGCATTATCCGTGAGCTCGCTAAGGACCCTCAGACAGGTATGAGTGTATACGAGTCAAGACCTCCACAGGATCTTCCTTCAATCATGCTCACATATCCTAACCTCGAAGCTTTCATCGATCGTTACACAGACAAGAAGAGTCCTGTTAAGCAGAGACAGTTCTTCCCTAACTGGTTGGAGCCTTCAACCGCTGATCCTAACTGTGTAAACGAGACATTCGAACTCGGCTATGGTAATAAACTTATCATTGCTGGTTCGGCAAATGAAATCAAGATGACTCTCTCAACAGAAAAGTTGGGTGACTCATATGCTACTTTCAAGGGACCTCTCCTTTCAGTCGGCGTTAACTTCGCAGATTGGAGAAATATGTTGAAGAGAATGTATTTCGCTCTCTGCTACATGGAGACAAATGGTGTTGATCCTGAGAAGTTCGCTCAGGCTCTTGGTTCTTCTACAGGTGGAATGACAATAACACCGGATCCAGTCCCAACAGCAAATAGTGTCGAAGACATTCCGATATGATCGACTTTTCTGAAGTAGGGAAAGCTGGCTTGATCATTCAGTTTGAGGATATCGTATCTATGGTTGGTTTCAACATAGTGCGATACTTCAAACTGAAAGGTCTTGATTGTTTGAAAGATAAAGAGTTGGGGGACTTGATACTTTCATACGTCAATCGTGATTACGAGAGCTATGATGAATGGGTTAAGAAAGAAACCGGTCAAGAAATACATATCGAGTCATATATTGATTCGGTAAATGCATTTCAACCCTCTTGGTTGTATTCATACAAGGTTTTCATTTCAGCATACAAAAACGGCATCAAGAATCTGATGATACATTCCGATGTTGAAATACCTTTTGTGGGTAAATCACTCATACCGACTTTCAACATTCCTTCTGTTAAATATGTATATGGGGATATAGTCCCCATATTAAATCAGCATCCAAACATTACATATTTAACAGCAAGCCCTAAGAATATCAAAAGATGTTTGGATGTAGAGGCTCCATTTGCACTCACTATATGCGACGACTTTTTATATACTAATGAAATTATTACAGAAAATATTCCTGATAGGTTAATTGAACAAGGGAAGTTCATTGCCTATACGGGTATTTTCTCTTCGGGATTTATTGACGATTAAAATGGAAATATAGATAAATAAGGAGGATTGAACACAAATGGCGAAGGAAGTAACCAACAAGACATTGTTGTACTCTTTTGACGTGGATGAGACTTATACCTATAACGCTAAACATGGTACAGAATATCCATACAATGGATTTCCACCAGGAATAAATAGACGTTATAAGAAGACACGTTTTATTGACTGGAATCCAATACCTGAGGACATCATCGTTAGGCACGCTGGTTCTCAGATAATAGTATCATTCGACTTATTATTCCCGAATGATAACCTCGATCCGAATATCGGTAGATTTCAGATGCGCAGTAAGAGACTTGAACTTCAGAATCTTATATGCGAACAGATAAACTTCTTCACGGCTCTATATGATCCAGACAATGATCTGTTAACGAGTATGCTCATTGCAAAGTATGTTACTGATGTTGAGAAATACACAATAGCTACTTTCGATGAATACTACAGAGAGTTGTTTGATATACTTTTCCCAGAGTCTACTATAAAGAAGATACAGAAAATGGTTGATGACAACAATGTCGGCGATGATGTTGTTGGACAATTCTCTCCAGATTTTGTTCGTGATGTATACATCGTATCTTTCATGATAAAGATAATGCACATATACATCGAACATTTCATAATATCATCCGGCAACTCTCCAAAAGATATGTTTGAATTAAGTGCGAGAGCATTTACATATATTATGGAGAACATGGACCCTGATAAGAATCGTATAGAGGATCCTAAATTACGACAGGAAAGACGTATGGCTATGTACACCAATCTGTACAGCTATGTCAATACTACAGTATCACAGTCGGTTACACAGAACTCAAATATCTATGATATGCAGGCAATCAACGGTGTTACTGGACCGACAACAACACATGTTATCATGCGTAAGACTCTCATATGCGATGGACTTATCAAGTTAACATTTGCAAACACTTGGGATAGAATCAATAAGCGTCCTAAGGAATCATGTGTTGGACTTATAACAACAATTGTCAAGAATGCAGCATTCCAAATGAGACGTATTCAGTTACGTTATTCATTGGCAAATGTTGATGATGTTTCACAATTACTTGACGACGATGTGACATCATCATCACCAATCTCGTTAATCAGATCATTCAATCCAGGAGAATTCCAGTGTATGTATAGTGACCTTGGTGAAATCATCGCTAACATTGCACTCGATATAGATGTCTCACCGGTAAATTATTACTTGGAGAACTTACCGGTTATGAATGACTTATCCAAGTTACTTGTAAAAACCGTACTCTACAACAGATTTCATTCTTCGATATCCATTGATACGTTGACTATGAAACAAAAATACATTCTCTTGTTGTACGTTCGTTCAATGATCATGAAGATACGTACACTATCGGAGGAAGACACTAAAGGTGATCCTGTTATAAATATTCTCATGGGTAAGGTTACAACAACCGCAACTCAGACTCTTACGAAGAAGGACATGGCTTCAATCAAGAAGTTCGTCAAGATAAATAACTTGAAGACATTCTTGCTTAATGAAGCTAACGTCGATACTTTCACAGAGAATATTTTGAAATGTGTCATGTCATCATATACAATCGTAAATCATAATGACCCTTCATTATTGAATACTCAATTGCATTATGATTCGAATCAGATGACATTGGCATTATTGGAAACAGTCGTGTCGATATTTGAAGTTTTATAAACGGGGGTATGAACAATGGATGCAGTAAGAAGAAGTCTGGAAGTGGATTATCATACAGATATGATACTTCACAATGGTTTTGAAATCACAAAGCCAAACAAGTATAGTGAAGTTAACATTAACATCGACCAGTTGGTCAATTCACCACGTTACATGGATACTGAGTATACCTGTGATTGTGGCGCTTTTATCGGTAGAGATATCATCGGTCAGAAATGCCCGAGATGTCATTCTGAGATACGTTTGAGATCATTAAACTTTGAATATACCGGATGGATAAATCTTGGTGTGCACAAAGTCATCGCTCCAACATATTACAAGAAGCTTACACGTGTGCTTGGAAAGAATATGTTGAAGTTCATTCTTGGTGACTATAAGGAAGATAAATCCGTTAAGTACAATGATGATGATACTGCGTTCGAAGAAAGAAAGAACCGTAAAAGAAGGGGTAAACAAGCAGCCAATGATATTAACACTATCAGGAAAAAGGTTGCAAAGATTCGTCACTGTTATGAAGGTATAGGACATGATGCTTTCTATCGCGATTTCGAAAACATCATGAATGACTGTGCTTTATCCGTACATGAAGAAGAAAAGAATATCCTTATTGCGGAAAAGGAATCCGTGTTTACATCAAAGATTCCCGTATACTCTACGGCGTTCAGGCCTGTTGTCAAGACATCAGAAGATCTGAAATATCCTAAAGTAAACAAGTACTTCTCTTCAATATGTTCAATTCAGACTCGTCTTCCTGACATGGTTCTTGAGGCAGAGATCACCCAAGCACTGAACGACATTCAGTCCAAGTGGATCGAAGCTGCGGATTATGCAATCAAGATGGAGATGTCAAAGAAGAAGGGTTCAATACGTTCCGAGATTGTCGGCGGAACATTCCCATTCTCAATGAGAGGTGTTGTAACTCTCAACTATCACCTCAGAGATGATTCAATTGAGATACCATTCTCGATGGCATTAACTGCATATCAATTTGTAATAACACACCGTCTTGCAGTAGAACATCATATGACACTTGAACAGGCATATGTGTTCATAAACACGTATCAGCGTAATGAACATGTACTGAAGATACTCAATGACATAATTGAAGAAGGTCAGTGGTGCATGCTTATACGTGAACCGGCGATCAACCTCGGTTCCCTTGAACTTTGTAGAATCGCAGGTATAAAAGCAGACGCTGAAGACGATACGATATCATTACCAATCGAACCATTAGCAGGTTGGAATGCAGACTTTGATGGAGATCAGTTAGATGGATTCTTCATACCAAAGGAGTTAGTACCGAAGTTCAAGGCATTTCATCATAGTTCACTCACAGATTATATCAATGATAAGATCACATTTAATCTTCGTGAATGGTGCTGGTGTTCACTTGGTAATATTTCTGCATAAATGTTATTAAATTATATAGCGGGGATAATTCCCCGCTATACTTTATTTATATTTTGAAGGAGGAATATAAAATGAGAAAAATTATTACGTTTTGTGGTTCTACCAGATTCAGAGAGCTGTTTCATAAATTGGCATCTGAATATACATTAATGGGATGGGTTGTGCTTATGCCACATTGTTATTATGAGCATGACGCACGTCCTGATCTCAAGGACTTGTTGGTTGATATTCATCGTGACATGATAACGATGTCCGATGCCGTTCTTATAATCAATAGAGATGGTTATATCGGTAAATCTACTGAAGAAGAAATCAAATATGCAAAATCACTAAATAAAGAAATAAAATATTACGAAACTCCTGCGGAGGTTCCTACATTTGTCGCAAAATAAAGGGGAGATGAATAAATGTTTACAAAAACCTACATCGTGTGCTGTGACATAAATCTTGTGACAGAAGTAAAAAGTACATATGCTTTGGTTAATGCAGGTAATCGTCGTGGCGCATTAACTAAGTTTCTGTTTCACGTGAATGAGATTGAAGGATTTCCTCACATAGATCCACATGAAACATTCATCTCTCATAAGACAGATAATGATAATATTAAAGTATATTATAATAACAGACATGATATCAAAATTGAGGTTAAGCAAATTAATCCTCATGGTGATGTCATATTTGTAGGAGGTAGTTCATATGGTATTAAAGAATGAGGATCTGATAAATAAATTGGGTTCAAAAGAATCTATTGACGAAACTGAATTGTTACGGAAAATAAACGACAGAAAGTTCTATGTGTATGTGAATGGTAGACCATTCAAAGGTTTTGATTCATTGTCCGCGTGGAACGACCATTTGCATTTTCTTTCTAATAATTCCATTAAGTATGATCTGATTGACTCATATAATGTAAAAACAGAAACCAATATCGCAGTACCTTTTGAGAATTGTTTCAACATGTCATTGGCGGTTGGTGATGAAACCGTCAACATATCTGATTATAAAACATTTGAAGAACTTGTTGAAATACGCAAAGATGTTCTTAGTATAGGAGATTACATTCGTATACATTATCATGAGCACACGAAATGTCCGGAAATTGATTTTACATGTACTGGTATTGTATGTGATATCACACGAAATTTTATCATGATATCTATTCCGGTCGGTGAGTATCTCAGCGATATTAACATCTTTGCACGAAATTTATTACATAACACACTTGATGTTGAAATAGAGATTCTTCATAAAGCTGAACATCCATCAATGACCAATGGGTCATTCTCATCTGACGATGATGATGACGATGATGATTCACCGAAATATGATGTTATAACAGAAAAGGAGGATGAATAAAGTGTCGGAAGATAAAAAGGTTCAAGATATGTTCGTTGAATCTGCAGATGTATCCGAAATAATCGAAAACCCGTTTGTTTTGTATGACATGTTTCTCAAGGTTAACGGACTTAATTACAAATTTAATGAACTCAAAAAAGAATCACACTTCATATGGAACTGGAAACATCCAAACTTTCTTCGTCTGATTGTTACACCTTCTAATGGTTCTATTCATCGATTCTCGTTAGCAGGTGCAATAAGAACGTGTGATGAATTATTGAATATCACTCCGGTATATATAATGCCTGAAGAATGTTTTAAAGAATACAATTCAAATCCATTATTCATTAAATTTCTTGAAGTATACTGTGAACAACTCTTCAGATTTATTCATCGTATTAATCTCGGAAGTCTCATAAAAACAAAATGGGAATTTCAACAATATTTCCCGAATATATCAAAAGATGAATTTTTGAGGTTATATCGAAAATACAATATACCACAAGGTGATGATGTTGAATGGGATCCGAAGGAACATTGTTATCGATCTCTGCAGCAAATACTCAGGGAAGAAAATAAGGAGGTAGGCAAATGATTTCATTTTATAAACTTGAACGAATCATCAAGATCTGGATGGAAAGCATTAAAACCGATAAAGAGGTTTGGTATAAAACCGTCGGTGGTCCTGTTGAGAAAGGGTATTCTCAGACATATGAATTATCACCACCAGCAACACACCCGTCCATCGAAAATGTCAGATTTGTATTCATTTACGCCATCACGAATTCAACAATAAAGAATGTAAAAGAATTCAGGATCTGTTTAGATAATATAAACAACCCAGTGTTCATTATAACTAGTCATGTATTTACAGTGATAAAGAATGATAAAGGTGAAAACATATCCAAGAAATTCTCAGATGCGCATATCAACAAGCTAAAAAATATGATAATCAATGCTGATAAAACTCTTGAAGATTATCTGAAAGAACATCCCAAATTCGATATGGATGAAGACCATAATGTGAGTATTTTCGAGGTAGTCTTCAAAGAAAGAGATCGCATAGAGATCAAATTCGTTGCAAACAATAGGATCTTTAACAGTGAAAATGAATTGTATGTCGGATTTGATTCTGTCGATGATGATGGTGAATGCAACTATGTATTCAAAGTTACCGAAAAACGTATCCCCATCAGACATGGATATTCATTTGCTCTCAGCGGATTTCCTACACCACAACCATTCCAGGAATATGTATACACTGCAGAATTCCATGGCTACTACAAACCAACGGAAGAAGAAATTCTGAATGCGACATTCAGATGGATTGTGTCTGATGAAATTATTAAACAAGCCCACAAAGAATCCTGTTATACTTAATGAAGAAAAGGAGGAGATTAAACATGGATCTGATTGACGAGTTAAAACAATATTGGGGTGGTTTGTTGGATTGCTTTAAATCGAAATTATTTCAGCTCAGAGAACGTGACAAACCAGACGACAATGAACGTGTCATATTTGATAAGGAAACATTCCAACCATTCTATGTTGTTGATTATTTAGAAAATCAATTTGAGCTTCCTGGAACTAAGGAAAGATACAAATTCCTTGTTAAGAACATTGATACTGATGAGAGTTGTATGTATGATATCATCGCATTAGACAAGAAGTTCTTCACGCATGATAATTACGAAAAGTATTATCTTGAGCATGTTGACAAGGTTAATACTGTCCCATATGTCATGTGGTGCAAGCATGGTCACAAAAGTGATGGTATCAGTTTCTTTCAACAGATATCTGAAGATGAATACCTGTATCTCATGCACTACTATAATGAAGGAACCGACAGTCAGGAAAAGCATATCATCAGAATGAATATGGAAGAGATTCTTGAATGTGATAAAGACCCGGATGCATACATGAATCGTATGAGAAACATGAAGGACCATATGAAATCACCTATTGATTATGGTTATCTGAAAGCGCTGGGTAAAGTGTTATGAAAACATCATAAATAGAAAGGATGATTAAAAATGAATACACCAGCTGAGTTTCTGGAAATGGTTACTGTACGTAGGTTTGTTCCCTCTGCATTTAAGATAGGATATGCATATATGATAACGGATAACAGTAAAAGAATCTTTGATTCTTTCTTTGCCATATACCTTGGAGAAACAAATCTGACATCTTCTTTAGATTTCTTTGGTGTCATGCCAGATCCACATAAGCCAACTGATATCGGACCACGTCATATCATTATAAATGTTGAAGAGACTGATCGGTACACCATCGTTCCAATGGTTGCACCCGATGAAAAAGTGAACGACATCGACATATAATGTTATTATAAGCGACGGGGTCAACCCCGTCGTTTTTTATATTTTTATATGTATATCATTTATATGTATGGATATTATCATATCCATACATATTATTTTATTTAAGGAGGAACTAGAAATGAAGTTTGAAAGACTTAATGCATTCTCTGTCGACTTCTCTATCATAACCAACGACATGACAGAATGTATTAAAACCGATTTAATATTAGAAAGGATCGGTGAATTTGTAAGAACGACTGTATTCCCGAAGATGTTGGAGTTCGACTTCACAAAGTTGACATATGTATTCACACCGCTATTGTCCGAAAGGGTAACATGCCAGTGCTTATACACAGCATATGATTTCGGTGTTTTCTTAGAGATAGGAATAGCACATGCTGCCGCGATTACGTTAAAGCAGAACATCGATGAATTTAAAGAGAAATCGAAAGAGTTATTTGACTCTCTCGAGAAAGAGTTCGTTGAGTACTGCAAAGAGAACACTGACATTGATGAGGATACAGAGATTAATAAATTTTTAAAGGAGGAAAATAAAAATGGAAATTAATAACACATTGGAGGAATTGGTACCGGTATTTGTATTCGGTAAATTATGTATGTTTACTGAATCAAGGATAAATTTCAGAGATCTGTATAAGCTCGATGATGAACGGAAACAGAACCTTCACATTTATTCAATACGACATGCTGATGATTCAGCAAAGCCATGTGAACTGTGTAAGGGACAAATCATAGTGAACCGTCTTGGTTCCTTGATTTGTATGGAACCCATCGAGAATGAAGTGTTCAACTTCGACAAATACTGGATCGATATGCAAGAAGATGACTTCGTTGATGATCCCGAAGTTGTGGAATGTTTTCTTGATGAGATGTACTGTGAGTTATTTGAGTATGATGATATCACAGATACTATCCCGCATAACATCATAGAGTACATGAATCTGGTTTCCAAAGGGGATTCAAGCGGATGGGATATCCCCTTAAACAGAATACACAAAAACCCAGAACAGGATCGTCGTGTATTCATATCTCAACCATTCACGGGATACAAAGATTCCAAGATTGAAATTCAGAGACGTTTTCTGTTCGAATTATACTGTGATATGATTGGTAAATATCCAACTCAGGTGACACTAATAAACCAGCATACTCCATGTGATGATTTCGATAAACCAACAAACTTCACCGATGAAGGACAACATCACTTCTATCAGTTCTGTCGTTCAATAGGTATGATGGCAAAAGCAACTGATGTCATCATATATGGTGACTGGGAGAAGTCACGTGGTTGCAACATGGAAGTTGAGATACTTAAGAGGTATGGTTGTTTACATCAGACCGAAACAGTCGGTGTTAAGGTTATACATGAAAAGGAACTTCATGATTACTGTCTCAAGAAGATAAATGAGTGTGGGGGAGGTTCGAGATACGGTGATCTTTTCATGGTGCTTTGGAAGGAAGAGTATTTCAAGATGCATCCAGTAAGGGGTATAGAAACAGCGACACATCTGTATGACACCGATGAAGAAGAAGGGGATAATAAAGATGAAGATAATAAAGTACGGACAGACGAGGTTGAGTCCGAAACCACTGAAGCTGAGAGTGAAATGTGATTGTGGAACAAAAGTTATTCTTAACGACGTTTCAGATTTGACATTCATAAGCGGTACGGCGTATATAGCATCAATAACAGGTAAACAGATTATTCCTACATTCGGTTGGGTGTGTCCTTTCTGTGGTGAGGAAATTCGATTGAGTGATTGGAATAATAAAAAGGTTGTAAAGAGTTTACTGCCATTGGGATATAATCTTAACATATATTCTGAAAAGTGTGATTATATCCGTATCAATAAAGAGATAGGAATCAACACACCGAAAGATTCAGAAATGGCATACATGATGTATTCACATGGATTACCTATTCCTTTATATTATAAAAATAAATTTGTATTTTCGGAGGTAAGTAAAAATGAAAAAGTTAAAAATCGAGATTGAGTTCAATGACTATGGACATGGTATTGAACCAATCATGAATGCTATGCATAACGCAATGAAAGGACATGTTCCTTACATTGACTCCGATATTCGTTTATCAACGGATGTGCCATATGATGGAGAGAAGTTCTCTGGTGATGATGCTATACTTGTGGCAAAGTTCAGAGAGCATGATGCTGCAAAGAATGGCATCATATCTGATTTAATAATGGCGGCTATGATCGCCGCCAATCACACAATCAAAGAAATGGAGGGTGGTGTATCGAATGAAAGTTAAAGTAAGAAAGACAACAATACACAAGGCATTCCAAAGAAAAAAGAGACAATGTGTTATACAGAATGCTATCTTCACAATACTTGCCATTATCGCATGTTGCGGCATCGCTATAGATGCTGCAATATGTTTCAAAATATTTTGTTCTGACTACCCATTTGAAACACTTAAAGAGAATATGAAGATCATTCTTGCTATTGCTATACCTACATCAATATCAGGAACATTTTGTTCCAATTTCATACAACGAACGGAGAAAGAAGTATGACAAAGAAATATTTTAAAACATGGCTTGAAGATAATTGGGTGAGTGTAATTGTCGTAATATTTTCTATAATAGTATGCGGTGTGATAGTATGGGTTGGTATCGATAACGAGAATAACAGAATATCCGAAGGTACGGTTGTCGACAGACATTACACTGCCGGATATACAACCGTTGCATCAAACAATTCGCCAGCGAGATATATTCCACCACGTTGCACTCTCACCATATCCGGTGAGAAGAATGGTGAATATGTTGAGTATACCTTTGAAGTACCTGAGGTTGAGTATGCTCAATATCATGTGGGAGACCATTATCCAAAGGAGGATTAAACGTGATAAATATAAACTGGAAAAAGGAAATAGATGATACAATATATCAGATGGAACTCGTCGAAATTAGAGATAAAAATTATCTGGTGAAATTTTCGGTACTTCCATTAGATGCCGTTGTAGGTGAAGATGATACATCTTCATCATGTCTTGTAGAGTTATCATCATATGAGGTATCCGTATGCAACACACATCCAAAAGAATCATATGAGTTCATCAAGACTTCTGCGGATGGATTCACATGTTATGCAATTGATTTCTATCACGATAGATCCGAAGATCCCGAATATGAATGTATACCTCGTGATCTACATGTCATATATTCTATAGAAGGATATATCAAGAGACTTCGTGAACCGTCAATAGAGCATGACATGAACGGATGTGTTGTGAATACACAGTCATGTGTTAATAGGTACACCTATTTCGCAAAGAATGAAGAAGCGGTTCTGGACTTTGCTGAAAGCATTTATAATAAAACCGTGGATGACATTCGTTCATGGGAAACGGAGAATTGTTATGAATAGACGAATAAAAAAGAAGAGATTGAATAACTGTGGATTCTTCCATCATAGGAAAGACATTAAATGGAAATTGAAACATGGATACAGATTTCCATGGGTATCTGAACAGGGACCGTGTCCAATCCCGTTATGTAAACCAGGTGACTGTCTGATATGTCGATTCTGTTCAGATATCTTTTTGGATTGGAACGGACCATATGCGGTTACATGCCGCTTTGGTAGAGACAGCGGAAGTTGCAAATCCTTCATGTTGGACAAAGATCAACCTTTGTTTCATCCCGAAGACCGAAAGAACATTGATGCATATATTGCATCTGTTCGTGGTTATGATAAAGAACCTCAACCAAGCATGTCTATAGAAAAGATCGAATGGCCTAGGATAGCTTCGGTGTACAAAGACTTGTTTGAAAAAATCTGTCCGTTACCCAAGCCCAGTCCTGACGGAACCGATGATCGAGGACCTTTCGATGATGAGAGTATTCTTGAGTATCTTGATAAGTGTTACGATAATGCTACACAAGATCATTTAGAAGATAAAAATAAGGTAGATAATAATTTATCTAATTCAGAGAGTAACTAATAAATACCGCAATAAGAATATATGTGTGGATTGCGGTAACACAGAGCTCTCCACGCCGTAAGCATGCGCGGCATAATATGTGGACGAGCGGGACCCTTTGAACAAATATGGGTCCCATTATTATGAGAGACCGTGGGTCTACAAGGTTCGGGCCTGTCTTACCTCGCCTGCGGTCTCCTAACGGTATCACATCCCATCATCAATAGGGCGGCTTTGTATTGCGGCATCAGATGAGAAATTCTGCGTTGGTAATGGGATTGATATACCTCATGTGATTTGAGCCGGTCACATGTTGCAGAAGAGTGCTCTCCGCCACGATAGCATTGCTTGTGGCGGAATTTGCCGATGTGATGGAATAGGCAGACGTGAAGGACTCAAAATCCTTTGATGGAAACATCGTGTGGGTTCGACTCCCACCATCGGCACCAATTGTATTGATAATAAGAAGACCGGTTCCAGCACGGGTCCGTTGATCCCTAGATCCTCAACGTAGTATATGGGAATTACATATTATTGATACATAATTAATGTCTACTTCGTATAAATACAAAGTACGCGGATCGCCATGGCCAGCGCCGATGTGGTGGTGAGAATCCATCAGTAGGCACCAATAGAGAAGCATCACAGGGCACGCTCACCATGTGCGTTATAAAAAGGGATCCGGAACCGATGGATGCTTCTCAGAGTTTGAACATACTATGAGGACTCCCGATTGTCTTGAAATGATATATAGCTTTCGGGTATTATAGGTTAATGGTCGTGATTGGTGTGTGGGAATTAACTAACCCATTATGACGACGGTGATCTTGGTCCAGATGGTGACCACATCGTTAGTAGCGAATCATAGTTCAAACTTATAATCTCACACGGTATATAGATGCTCTGAGCATGAACGATAAGTCTATATGTCGTAACAATGACCTTGGTAATGGTTTATAAGCTTCGCATACCAGGAAAGCCAGAGCTCGTCACTTTGGTTAGCAAGGCAAGATTGAACCGTTGGTTGGTTCGTAATTCCTCTGTGAGATTAGTATATGCGACTGATGAAGATGTGACCCGGTAGTTGGTGTCACCGCAAATGCGATGTGTAGTTCAAGTAAGAGTACTTCCTTCGGGAGCCTGTCGTGTAAAGCATAGACGATTTAGGCAGAGTCTCATGAAAGAATATCATCAGTCAAGTATATCGGGATGTAACTCAGTTTGGCAGAGTGCTTGCTTTGGGAGCAAGATGCCGCAGGTTCGAGTCCTGTCATCCCGACCAGTAGGAGAGTATTCATGGTAACCAAGGAACGGTTACGACATGTCGGTCCGTTACCGCGTACGAGGTAATGTATGTTGGGTGATCCCCGTGAATATTCTTCTATTTATTAATGGCGCTATGGTCAAGAGGTTAAGACATCTCCCTTTCACGGAGGGGTCCCGAGTTCGATTCTCGGTAGCGTCACCAATGTGGGATATTCTTAGTCACCCACATCTTCCGAAGTCGACAGCGGTTCATTCCAAATCCTTCCAAACCGCTGTCGTATGTTCGATTAGAATGCATGAGTTCTGATTGAACACCAGCCGTATATCGGCACCTTAATAACTGTAGCGTGGGGTATCCATCAACCACCTTTCCTGTGGATACCCCAAATGGCTGGGGTATGGCCAAGTGGCAAGGCACAGGACTTTGACTCCTGTATTCGTGGGTTCGAATCCCGCTGCCCCAACCATAGTTCGGTATCATCCCACTTATACCGGACCTCCTTACTAAGAGAGAACGACGTTTAGACCCCCTGAATGTCGTTCTTTAAAAATTACGGGTGTAAACCTGTTCATATAAAAACAGCTCCTTTTACCTCCCCGGGCCTACGGGCCCGGTATACTTTTTTATTTCTAAATATATATTATTTATTTGATATCAAAAAGAAAACTAATCTAATGATATCAGAAAGGTAGGAATAGATTATGGATAAGATGACAGAAAGAACAAAGACAATCTCATCTGAGTTAAATCTTGATGAACTCGGATATATTGAGATTGACATGTTACACAAGTATCATGTTAATTTCACGGAAGAACCTAAATGCGAAGAACCATTCTTCGAAGGCAATGAGTTATATCTCAACGTCTTCGGAAGAAGAGTTGATGAAGTTATATTTGATTTCTGGAAAGCCATATCAAAGAAACTTCCAACTCTGAGAAAGAATATCACAAAAGCCAAGAAATGGTTACAGGAAAATGAAATCAATGTCCAAAAGGGATTCCTTGATGAACTGTTGGAAGAGATGGCTTCCGATGAATATGGAATCCTTAAAACGGACTGTCAATCATTAGTGATTGAGAGATTGATTCCAACCATGACTCTCAGCCGGATGGGTCAATATGAGAGTGAGCATATCCAAAACATCCTTCATCGTAAGATGGCTGACGAGAACCATCTGGTTTATATAAGGAGAAGATATTTGGGATCTGTGCGTGACCGAATTCTCAAAGAAGCAAAAGGTAAGCCGGTTAAACGTCTCTCAATTTTAGAACAGAAGCAGCTTCGAGAGTCTCTTACGGAGGAAGCTATGGAACGTGGTTTAATAGATAAACCCGTATCTGTTCAATCAATGGTTAAGATATGTAGACAATTGGGAGTACGATGTTCGGATAAAGATAACTTCGATAGTTGTTGCAAATTACTTTGTAAAGTGTTTTCATCAGAAGAACCAGATAAATCACGCTTCTCAAAAATGGATAAGGAAGACCTGTTGAAGCTGTATGAACGATTGGTTCCTATAGTAAAAGAATTCCTCGTTCCATATTACAAGAAATATGTTAACGAAATATCAATGTCCAAAAGAGGACCTATCGGAGAATTGATTATCAATGTAATGTCCAACGTTGCATTCAGTGGTGCAACAATAGCAACATTGGATATCTCCGGTGCATATGAGAAGATTGTTATTGATAAGACCCATGAAACATTTGTCAAGAACAAAGTGTCAATGGGTAATCTCACATCTTTCAATGAGAGGAATCAAGTAAAATAAACACATCGTATGAGAAGAACACATATGTGAGGTGATAATATGTATGTGTTTATTTCCGACATCCATCTCGGTGTAAAGATTCCGGAGGATGTATTCAATGATTGTCTTGAAGAAATATTCGAGATAATCGATAAATCAAAAGAAGAATGTCATCAAATATTTGTGTGCGGTGATCTGTTTGATCACAAACTAAACACGAACGAACTTGAAATGGCTGCACGGTTCATTGTAAAGTTAGTATGTAATGGATGGTGTTCTGATGGAAGTAATATCGGAGTTACTTTCATTCATGGTACGTATAGCCACGATCAGGAGCAGTATAAAATATTTATCCCGTTGATAGAAAGGATAACTGGTGTGGCTATACGATACATTGATCGAGCATGCTCGTTCCGTCTCGATAATGGAAAGACCGTACTTGCACTACCACAAGAATATGGTGATGTCAATTATGATAAACTCTTCTCTCATAATTATGACATTATTATCGGACATGGACCAATGTCATCGGAAACAAAAAGTCCATGCCCGATTGGTAATTCGGAGATATTGATGTCTGCGGATTTACTTGGTAAGATATCGAAGATATGTGTCTTTGGACATTATCATGAATACACTGACTTCGGTAATAATGTATATTACACGGGGTCAATGTTGAGATGGAGATATGGTGAACCATCTCAAAAAGTATTCTTCACATGTGATGATAATTTCAAAGTTACAACATATCCGAATCCATATGCACAAGAATTTGTTGTGGTTGAATGTGATTCCATAGATTACTTCAGACAAGAGGTATCTAAAGAAATCACTTCACCACATAGGTTCGTTATCCACTGTAGGGATGACAAAGAACTCGATGAAGTCCATGCTATCATCCAAATATATAAAAAGAATAAGAATATCTCCGTTAGAATAATATCGGAGAAGAAAGAAATTAAGCCGGTTGAGGATACACCGAAACTATCGACACAGATAGAACCAATACCGGCTTTGATTTCTTATATTCGAAATAAGTATCTTGTTGATACAACCCAAATAATCAAAGAGTACGAAAATAAGATAAGAATGAAGGAAGGAGATCAATCATGAGTATCTATTTAACACCTGAACAGGCTAGGGAGGCTATTGCAATAAGATGCAATAAACGATTCAAGGAGATGACCGATAAAGGTTGTGACCCAATAATCGTTGAAGCCATCATAACGCCGAAGGGAAGAACAAAAGATGTCAAGGTTAAACTCCTTCCTTACATTGTCACACCGGAGAAGTTCATTGAATTCGTCACCAGATATGGTGGTGAATATATGTATGACGAGATAGACAAATGTCACAGAAGAATTTTTTGGTTAAAACCGACTCCGGAGTGTAAGACTATAGCCGACTTATTTGCACTTAATATCAACGAGATCTTCGAAGCATTCAGACGATTGGATAATAAGAAAATCGATCTGTCTACCGAAGGAGGTATATTGACAATATGAATGCCAGAGAACATAGAATCGTTGAAGAAAAGAAGATGGAATCTCTTAAAGATCCTAAAGAACAAAAATCCAATGAGATATCGCGTCTCATAGATAAAACCATGACGTCTAAGAATAAGATATATCTTGGGACTGATTGGCATCTGTACGTACGTAAGGAAAAGAATAAACCCGAGTGTCATCGTTGTAAAAACTTTGATGAGATAATCAAGAACGTAAATGAGGTTATGGGTAAGGATGACTTGTTCATTTATCTTGGTGATTTGTGTGATGGTGAAATGGAACATGAGAAGGATGAAATGAAAGCCATACTCTCAACTATACCAGGCCACAAAGTTCTCGTGTTGGGTAACAACGATCTGTTTACAACAGCATACTACAAGTCATGTGGTTTTGAGTATGTTGTCCAATCATTTGAATGGGATGATATTCTTTTCACCCATGTCCCTGTTAAGAACGACAATAACATGAACATACATGGACATATCCACGGTTATCGTGAATACTGGATCCCCTACTCCAACCACATAGATGTTGCTGCATTAGGTGGTAGGGTTAAACCAGTTGAACTGAAAACAGTTATCGCATCACAACCATCGTATGCGAAAACAATTAAAGAACGCCCTGACAAGTTCAATGAAGGATACACATGTACCGTTGGAGATTGTGTTTCTTTATTTGAATCTGTCTTTGAACCATCATACTTACGTCCAGACCCATTCCCTGCTGAATAATATGAGATAATTGGAAGCCCCGATATGGGGCTTCTTTTTATTCTTTCTAAATATATATTATTTATTTGGATATAGATAACAAAGAGGTTATTAATATCCATTACAGAGGCATCAGTTAGCCTCGGAAAGGACAGGTAAATATATGAACAATGAAATTATGGAGATAGCGTGGATGAAATCCATGCTCGAAATTCTTTTATTGGAGTCGAAAGTCAATGACTCGGAATGGGTTATTGACAACATCAATCTCGGTTGTCAATCTGTTGCAGTAACAATTGGCATCCGAAAAGAACTTCGTGAGAACCTGTTGGCAGGTTTTCATAAAGCCATAGATAAATATGGCTATGAAGACGGAGTTGAAAGGATAACAGAAATGATTATCCAGAAACTCGTTGACATTGGAGAAGGAGATGAAGAAAGTATTAGATCTAATGCGAAACTTCACTTCTTCATGCGCAACATGCTGATGGGTGGGATTAAATTCGATCTCACCGGAGAGGGAGGAAAATAAAATGACAAAGGTTAAATTAAGTCCCAACATCATAAAGGGACTACTTGATGCAACGATTAACAGTGCCGTCAATGGTGCTATGAAGCCGTTGAATGCCAACGGCTCTTACACAGAGACACAAAAGGCCGTGGCTGCGGCCATCGGACTCCAAATCATTAGATCCACATACAATCACGTGGGTAGATCTTTTGAAAAGAATCACCACGAGCTCGTGGTGATGGTTCAGGAAACCGAGAGTCTTATTGATATGGATAAGGCTATTGGTGTATATATGGAATCTGTTGAACGATGTTTGAGGATTCCGTATCCTAAGAAAAGAGATGTCTATTCTTATTATAAGATATTAACATCGACGGAAGAAGCAGCTGCACCGTCACCCGCAGAGTGTCTCTTTGCCGAGTCATTCAATAAAAATATCGAGAGCTTAAGCTCTCTGTTAAATGGAAATGAGCCTCGTTAAGGGGCTCATTTTTTCTATGCTGAAGAGAAATTTCCGAGTATTTGGAATTTCTAAATATATATTATTAATATGAATAGAAAGAAAATAAATCATCTTCAGCACTTTCTATTCAATCACATTTACTATGCTGGAGATATTTACAGGGTCAGCATCATAGGCCCGGAAAAGGAGTATATTATGACAACTAATAACAAAGCATTTACAAAGGTTATAATCAATGTCTCTAACGGAGACAACACATCGTATGATGTGGGAGTAATTCGCGTTGACAATATCAACGCGAACATCGAGGGATTCTTATATCCCACAGCTGAAGAGTGGTCCGCATTCTTCAGATTCAACGGAGATGGCACTGTCTCCATTTATGAAGATATACTTCAGCTGAATGATATCTTCAACGATGAGAAAACTCCGATAGAGATGGAGGAGTTTCTAGACCTTATCGGAGGACATTATAAGTTCTCCGAAATGGAGAAAATAAAGAGCTGTATAATGACAGCTCTTGAAATTGCCGCGAACACTCCTGCGGCAAAGACTGCCACCCATGGTGAGTGTACAATCAAAGAACTCACCAAGACCGACAATGGTCATCCGGTGATGGTGCTGGATACACCTGATGGAGCATATTACTTAATGGATTTCCGGAGATACTGTATCAGTATCAACGGGTCCAAAAATGGATCAGGTTCGGACTACGGTTCGAGTAGACCCATTCCGTTTGAAGAGCTAAGTGGATTATCTGCTGTTGCCAAGGCGGAATATATTCGTTTGGCAACAACAACAGTTCTCTCAGAGTTCTGTCGCGGAAAGAATTTTACTCTTAATATCAAAACAAAATTTGATTGGAAGCCTGACGAAGCATTCTTAGAATTTGTGAAGGCAGTATTTGCCTTCGAGTTCCCGGATACAATATGGCCTTATATTATCTAAGGCCACACGAAAGGAGAATGATTATGCCGAACAATGATAAAATCAATAATGAGCTCATAAACAATGGGAAAATCCTTGATGAGCTCCTTAAGGACGTTAAAAATATGAATATGGATGCTGACGCATCCATTAAAGACACAGAAGCTTTTATCAAAGAAACCGAGACAAAAATGAAAGCTATCGGTATAAAGTTCTAAATACAAAAAAGAAAGTAGGAGGAGGGGCAACAGCCCCTCCAACCGAAATCTTTTTTCTTCTTAACAAGCAATGTCGAACATGTCTTCCAGAGAGATTGTTTCGAATCCGAAGCAACCAATCTTTTCGATACCACGACACTTGAACTGTGAAAGATCCATAGGATCAATTGTACCCGCAACATTCTCATCACTCTTAGCGATGTACGCTTCAAGCTCTTCTCTACATGTCTTCATGAATGTCTTGAATGATTCTGGGTCATTCTTGAAATCTTCGTGACATGTTTTCCAACCGAATCTATTGGTTATCTCTTCACCATTCTTATCAAGAACCTTGTAGTTTGCAGAGTTACCCTTCAAACGGTTCTTGCTCTTGAGGAACAGGATAAGTGAACGAATATTATCAACACCGTTGTTATCACGGTCAATGACAAGTTCGAATCCACGTCCGGTTCTCTTGTTACCGGATTCATTGGTTGAACACTTGGTTGGTTCAAACAATGTCTTGTTACCATTGAATCCATCGCTCTCCTTTGAGAATATAGCATCAGATGCATTTACACCTGACAACGATATTACAGCAGAAGCATTGAACTCAACTGCGGAACCACCAGAGATTCTCTCAGAAACAGAAGCATATGTGAACTGCTTTTTCGGAGGAGAGAATGTTCCCTGACCCATGTTACTTGTCTTATGAGCAATTGCAATAAAGATAATGTTTGCCTCTTTGAGCATAGGAAGTATATCTGTCAGGAAGCCACGTACAGTCTTTGCATTCTGTGCACCTGCCATGTTACTTCTAAGCTCGGGATCATCATTGAATTCTTTGTTGTTAACATCATATCTTGCTTCTTCAGAGATAACATCCTGAAGAGAGTCAAGGAATATGACTGTCGGTGGCATCATGTATACAGGATTATTATGTGAATCAACTTCACCAGTATCTTTCATGAGAACGTCTTTGTATCTCATCTTGTTCTCATAGATTGTTGTAATGTCTTTCTGGAGAGTATCAAAGCCGATTGCACCAAAGTGATATGAATACTGTGGATGATCTCCATCGAACCATTCTTCAGGAAGCTTTGACAGCTGTTTGATACGTTCGAATACCGATCTCTGTTCAGTATCATAATGCTTAACATTACCACCATATTTGTATGCTATGTTTGATATGGCCTGGATCATGATTGTTGTTTTGAATGCCTGCGTCATACCGGATACAACGTTAAATGTTCCTGCCTGTAAACCGAGGCACTTTCTTTTCTTTATGAGTGTACCTTTGCTATCCTTTACACAGATCTCATATCCGAGAGCGTAATCGATTATCGGGATACCTGTTTGATATGAATAGTCGGCGTAGTTGTTTTGTTTGAATACGGTTGAACCTTTACCCATCGCAAGGATTTCCATTAAGGATTTTCCTTCGGCTTCTTCGTTCAAAACCGATTGTTTAACTTTTGCCATTTCGACACATCCTTTATCCAAAAATTTAGTATAAAGGGGTGGATTACCCACCCCGTATTTATACTTGTATTAGATAGAATTAAAGTCGTCCTTCAACAGTCTCATTTCAATATTATAATGCTTAACCATATCAGGTACCATTGTGAACTCTATCGGTAGCCCATCTCTTATACGAATGAAACGAATCTTATCTTCATCGACATGCATCAACAAAGCATGGAAGCATATGCTCGGAGATGTTATTGAATATGCCTCACCGATATTAAATTCATCTGGGTTGAATTTGAGATTAAAATGTTTTCCGACCGGTGAGTGTTTTGGTTCAAATTCCCAATTAGGAATGTTGAACTTGTTTTTGAATTCTCTAACTTCATCGATGGTTGGGTAATGAGAATATGAGTTATCATATGCATCTATATCGAGTTCCTCGTCATCGTCCATTGATTCAAGACGATATTTATTTTCTCCCAAATAATTTTCGTTGACAGCTATTCTGGAGATATAATATCTTTTGCCATCTTTATGAACAACGTCTCCGACTCTATATTGATCTGGTTCAGTGTCGTAGTATCCGAAATCAATATTAAATAACATACGTGATTCGAAATCATATTCTGTATTTGTGATGTCACCAAAGACACGGAATTTCATATCCTCACACATAACACATGGTTTATTCGTTGTATAACACCAAAACCACTGGCCAACTTCAGGTTCCTTTACCAAACACATATGTGTGTTATTAAACATTTTTTCGTCACCCATTATTATTTTCCTCCTTGATAAATTTATCTCTGACTTCCATGAGTATCATACCCAGAAAGTTTTTACCTTTTCCTTTACATACACCCCAAGTTCTATCATTCCATGTGTTTTCTTCGATTAAATCCGATGGATATGTTTCGATCAGTTTATCACGAATATCCTTATTCTGGATAAACTTCACCTCAACTATTTCTCTCATCAAACTAACCTTGACATCTTCCCAATCTTCACGAAGCTTAACTGTCTTACCAATACGCTTTGCCATCTGTGGATTGTTAGCTTCCTGAATCATTATGATATCATCTTTGTTAACACACTTCTGAGCTTGAAATGCATGCTCCGCCGTTTTGTATTCTCTACCTCTGTAAACTATTTTACATGGATAGAAGTTTGATAGAAAGAAGTGATCACCCCTGAACGAGGTGATCTGCTTCTTATTATTAATTACCATCTCTTTTTCCATGTGTTAGTCTCTTCATCGAATGTTATCCTAGCACCTTCTATTCTGTCATGCAAGTTACTAACGTAGCTCGTCGCCAAACGTTCGTTTGATACACTTTTAACTTTCTCGAATATTTCATGATAATTGATAGTCTTCATATCAAAATCGGGAGAGTTGACCATGTCATTAATTTCATCGGTAACTTTGCGATATGCTTCTATATACTTAATATCCTCACAGTATTCATCGGCTTCCTTGTATCTATCAACCGTCATACTATATGGATATCCAGGTTTGATTTCGTGGTCACCCAACGTATACGTTTCCTGCATAAGTATAATGTTTGCTTTACCCTTATCGATTTCCGCCTTGATTTCATTGGGTGCATCAGCGATAGGCTTACCAACCTTCGGACGCTGTGTGAAGAACTTCACGATTTCATCACGGATGCCCTTATCGGATATACGATTTACATATGCTTCATATTCTTCAAGGTAAAGTAAGTAATCAGTACGGAACACTTCCCAACGAGCTTCCATGATTAAACCAATCTGAACATCGAGTGGTAAGTCGATACTGTTAAGGTCATTATCTTCCATTGTGAGTTTATATGGATATGTCTGGACAATCGCAGATCCAGGACAATATACATCCAATTCCTTGTCGGGATCCACTGTGTATATACCACAGCATGTGAGGAAATTAATGTAGAGGTTGTAGAACAACCACTGCTTATCATCATCAGATTCATCCGTGAACATTCCAGAATCGATCTTATCGTCAACAAAATCTTTTACCTGTGATGCTGTTAAATCGCGGAAGATTACTCTGTCTCTCGGATCCTTACAACGCGCAGCCCAATAAGCAGCACAAAAGTTTGTGTAGCATCCCTTGTCTGTTGAACCAGTAATCTGTGAACCTGGAATGCATGCACGATCTGCTTCATTGTATGGAAGTGCCTGAGTGGGTACTTCTACGACTTTTGAATCATCGTAGAGAACCTTGGGTTCCTCAAAATATACTCCCTCTGGTTTGTTGATTGTTACTACTCTCATAGTCATAATCATTTGTGACATCCTCCTTAGAATGGTTCAAAGAAATCCTTTACTTCTCCTATCGGGAGAATATACAGACCCTTTGATTTGGCCTTAGCCGTTTTATTGTTCTGATAATCCTTGTTGGGGATTATCAGATACTCTGTTTTAGAACCGAAATCTATTGTCGCAACGCCCTTGTTTAATAGCCACTTAACAAGTTCTTCATCGCGGCATCCGGTAAATGTAACGTAGGTCGTTATAGGTACTCCGGGATTACTGACAGAGGTCGTAATACGGAATGAAATGTGTTTGATTATCTTACGCATCTCTTCGATATTACGCATCCATCCTTCATTGATAACACGTATTGTTATGTCACCAACGCCTTCGTAGTATCCTGTTAACACCTCTTCGATGAATTTGTTTGAATCCGAATCAACATACATACGAATCCCGTTACTCTTCTTCATCTCATCATTACCAAAGAATCCATTGAGAATGAGTTCCCACTTCTTGGAATCTACATCCTTAAATGGTAAAGCTCCTAACCAACGAGATACAGGACAATCCTGAGATGAATTATTTATTATTCGAATGATATTATCAGCGGATTTCTCTTTATATCCATCAACGGACATAATGTCTTCTTTTGTGAGTTTATACAAATCCGATATACATGTTACCAATCCGGCTTCATATAATCTTTCGACCGTACTCTTTGCAATACCGAGCATTCTCATTTTGATAACATAACGAGTTATGTCACCTATCTTCCTGCCTGTACAATCCGGGTTTATACAACGAACAGTTTCCAAATGAGATAAGTCCAACTTATGTCCACATATAGGACACTTGGTTGGTATCGGCAGTGGTACATCTCCATCATGCTTTGAATCTATCAGATATGGTACGATGTTATACATAACAGATACGGTGTCATTCCTTCTCAGAGTCATCTTCTGAACTCTGTCAAGTGTTGACAATGTTATGCTTGATACTGTTCGTTTACCATCCGCAAATAATGTTGGTGTTATCTTTGCAACCGGAGTAATCTTTCCAGTATTACCCAACTGATATTCTATATCAAGTAACTTCGCTTCATGTACATCATGTATTATCTTGATCGCTACTTCATCAATGATAGATTCGTCATCTCTCAATACAGATACAACAACACCATCACATTTGAATGTATACTCATTGAATTCAAATGTTGCTCCATTGTCCAATATTTCTTTGATGAATTTCTGAATACCGTCATAGTCATGTAATGTTGCCTGAAGAGATACGTCTTTCAATGGACGTGAAACATACCGCTTGTTGTCAACCAATTCTCTCAAAGGAATCAATGTTCCATGAGATGCAATAGTTCCTTTCTTTAACATTGCAGCGGTTGCATCTCTGGGAGTTTCATACATCGGAAATTGTTTGTATTGCTCTGTTGACATGATGAGTTCGAACTTGCATCCATCACACATATCATCAACATGCTTTTTATCAATGAAATAATAATCTTTGAAGATATCGGTTACTTCTTCACTTTCTCCATTATCATAATCACCACGTTTGAAATATTGATGTGTATGTGCATCATATGCAACTGAACAACCATCAAATTTCGGTTGTACAATTACATTGAAATCTGTCGGGTCGGATTCTTTTAACCAGATTTTTGATTCAACCCATTGTAGATATGAACGTTGTTCAGGACGCATCGTTTGTGTAACACCATATACCTTTGGAAGAGTACCAACCAAAGCTCCAACAGAATCTGTCTGTTGAGAACGTGTATACAAACGTGACTGCTCACCATGTTCGTTTACGTATTCCTCCTGAAGCTTGTCATACTCTTCATCTGATATTAATGGTTTACCTGCCATATATGCAGCATTATATTTTTCAAGTTCTTCTTTAGTAACACTCATGATTTTCCTCCATCTATATAATGTTCCCAAAACCATTTGGGATCTCTTGTCAAGTTCTCCATTAGTGAGGGAGATACATTGACAATTACGCTTGAACACGATGACTCAGTTGCATTACTGAATCCTTGATTCTGTAAACACTCATATGTTGATCTCGATAATTGTATCATTACTTGTATGATCTCACCCTTATCGTCGATTATTATATTTGGATTTGAATACGTTGATAATCCGAAACTGAATTGTTCCCACTTTTCAATATCACTGTTATCATGTGAAAGTTTGTATGTCTTCTTACCATTTCGGATAACCATTACCGAAACCTCCTATCTGTCCAGAATAGTCATAATTAATATCACCGGGTATTCCGTATGTGGGAGTCGAATTACCAGCCATCTTCAACCCAAGTTCGTTCTCTTCAAAGTCTTCCTTCCATACTGTCGGGAATATCTTTCCTGTACCTGTCGGTACACAGTCCCTTGCGATATCTTTCAATATTGCATTGAAATCCGTTGTTGATCGATATGTGTGTGCAGGTGTTAATCCTGTCAACGAATCATCTGTTATGAATATACTCATTTTTTATTTTCCTCCTTAAAGAAACATAATATTGATGAGGGTGAAATGGTGACATTATAACAGTCTTTTCGATTTGACTGTAACAACGTCAACATTTGGTTTTAACCAATTCGGATTAAAACCAAATTTGTCAACAATCATTCTAAGTTCATCAATCGAAGGAACTTTAATTGTTGGAATAACGGGTTGTTCATTATTGTTATTCTTATTCATACAAGTCACATCCTTTCATAGAATAAAAGCAGATGTTTTGTGTATGATTCACCCTCATCTTCACTTAAAAAATATACATATAAAAATAAGAAAATATCCGGGGCTGAAGCCCCGGAATAATTCTTTTATTACCGTGGTGATAATGCCGGTGTGTTCTCGTTCTTTGTATTCTGTTTAGCCTCTTCACCAGCGGTCTGTGCATTCTGTTTGTTCTGATTAAACTCCTTAGCTGCTTGTGAGTTTCCTTCAGAGTCAGACTTCTGCATAGCTTCCTTCAGACCTGTATTAACATTCAAGCATGTCTGGATATCACTTGATACTGCCTTTGTGAACATGTTAAGAGCCCTCTGAGTAATATTCATTGCAGCAACACATTCGTTGTATGCCTTGTTGTTTGTAGCGTATACTGTATTTGGTTTACCTTCCATACCAGCAAGAGCTTCGATGATATCTTTTGTCTCATTGCTTACAGATTCGAATGCAGAGAGGAGGTAATTGAGTTGGTTGTATACATTGAACGACATCTTGATGTTCTTGCTATTGTCACCCTCCTTCTCCATTATCTGGTAACCTTGATCAGTATAACCGAAGAAGAGTTCCTCAAGCATAGCTTCATTTTCATCTGTGATAATGAGTTTGCTCTTTGTCAATGTAGCACTATTGAGGTCGTTCATACCTTTCTGAATAGATGGTACTGATACGGGTTTAACCTCGATTGCAACCTTACTACCCTTACAAGCATTAACGATTGAATCAACATACTTGTCGATATTATAGTTAGATGTATTGACATTAAGGCTAGCTGCTTTGATAACTCTTTCGTTCATGAGGTGAACCATTTGGAGATATCTGATACCATCACCGATTTCATATTTACCGGTTCTGTCGTTCCAGAAGTAAAGTGATATACCACTCTGGAATATACCCTTGATACCATGACGCTTTAACCAAGCCCACTTCTCTCTGTTCTTAATACGTATCTTTTGGAATGCTAATTTGGCCTTTCTTACGATTGAAATTACGAAGTTATATACAGCCTTGAATGCATTCCATATCATTCTTATTGGAGACTTCGTACCAAGAGCCTTTTGACCTTCCTTGGTATTGAGGTTATACACTTCTTCAGAGATGTACATCTGCTCAAGGAATTGCATTGAGTTATTATACATCTCATCAGTAATGTTTGAAGTATCCATAGACTCAAGCATCGCCTGTGTTTGACCAGAAAGAATGGATATCATATTGAAGCTTTCTTTGAGATCTTCTTCCTCTTCATCACTCATCTCTTCTTCCTTTGGCATGAGACCAACCTTGTCGATTGCAGTTGTCATTGCAGTCTCTTCATCAAGACCCATGTCAAGAAGTTCCTTGTACTCCTTCTTTACCTTTGGATCCTGAGGTTCATACTCTTCACCGGTAACCATCGACTTAGCATACAAAAGTTGCTCGAGATGGAAGCGTTCCTCATCACCAATATCTGAATATAAACGCATGAGATTGGGTTCCTTAGATTCCTTTGCAGCGTTGAAGTATTCTGATACAGCAGACATCTCGGAATTGATGAGTTTGTTGATTCTCTCAACTTCTTCGGGATTATATTCATTCTGAACACCTCCCACGTCAGAACCTATCTCAGCTTCACCCTCAATTGATATCTCAGTGCTTTCGATAGCATCACCTTTCTCATCATCATTACTGTCATTCTCTTCAGCTTCAGCTTCAAGAATCATCTGCAGTACAGAAGGATCTCTTTCGAAATCGCTCATTATATATTCCTCCTTTATAGGTTTATTGATATTAACCATCTTGCCATGTGAAATAATCCATTCTTCGAATTCTTTCATAGGTGTACCGGGTTTCATGTTTTCCTTTGTGTAATCGTAGAATGTGAATGATATCGAATCATTCTTTTCATACTTCTTGATCGCATCAGTTATATATTTAAAGCACTTATCAAGTGAATCAAATTCTTTCATGATGTGTGTTTTCTTGTCAATCTTATTGAAAGCTCCATCAATGAAAATATATTTTGAGTCATCTTTTACGTAAATAAATGCATGATTATTACCGGTCGATGATTTAATAAATATTTTATTACAATCATGACCAAATGCATCAAGGTATCCTGATTCCCATTCTACATAGTCATAGCAATTTCCACCCTTAGCTTGTTCGAAATCCTCAGGATCTGCAAGTCTCCAATACTTGTACCAGTCTTTCTCAGAGATGTTACCTTTCATGAGTTTTCCATCCTTGATCAAACCATAACCAAAACGCCAGAGTTCTTCTTCAAGGTTTTCACATGTTTCATGTTTTGAGTAGTCATATGGGATATCTTTAAGAACCTTTGGCTTTACTAACCAATGCCATTTGAATGTATAGTATCTACGATCACCTTTGACATTATCGGATGTTGCCACGGTTTTCTTTCTATTCGAAGCTTTAACCTGATCAACATGAATAACTCCGTACTGTTTAAGACGAACGGGTTCTTCTATCCATATCTCTTTGGTTAAGTTGGCATCATATACTTTCTTACCTTTGATGATATCTCTGTTGGATGAATGTTTATATTCATTCAAAGGTTTCTCTGGAATATAAACATACCAATCACCAAGCTTGTCAGCGGTCTTCCATCTACCGATGTTTACAAGAATTGCATTCAAACAGCCTTCTATCGACGGTGAAAAACATATTCTACCGGTTGTGTTGTCTTCAAACTTGGGATCTGTTGAATCATACTTAGTGATGTACTCAGGAACACGAGGCTTGAATATCTGACCATCGAGTGCACCATTTTTGGATATATGGAACACAAGATTCTTAGAAAATGGATTTACACCATTCTTGATATCTTGCCATGCTGATTCCTGGACAGCTTGACCGTTTTTCTTGTATGGACCAAGCTTGGGATTATTTGTTGCCTTACCGGATACATAGTAATGAACGGTGACTTCCTGAACACTTGTGACATCAACAAACGAATCGTCAGTATCAATCAGATATTCAAGCTTATCAGCCATCCATTCATATCTGTAGAAGTCATTCTTATACTTGGAAGCATTTACAGTATGAATATATCCAGTGTTCTCAATTTCATACGGTTCGAGTTCCGGATAACCCTCTACGTATACATGTACTTCTTTGAACGGTTTACCCCTATCTTTATCAGACGCAGTATTCCATTCTTCATATTGAAGGTTATAACTACCACGAGGAACTTTATTCTGTATATCAAGATCACCATAAATGAATATAGATGCAATACCCATAAACGGTGTAACAAACAACGGTCTATCAGTTCTTATACCTCTGGAATACTTCTTTGGAGAACCGAAGTATACCTTGTCGAAATTGATATTCTTAACCGGAATCTTTTCGGAATTATGATCAAATTCCATCATGACTGATTCCTGGATAGGTCCACGTGCATCCGTCAGATCTACATCTTTACCATACTTATCGAAGTCACCCGATGTGAATATATTCTTAGATTCAGACATTCTATCAAGTTCTTCGTATGATAAGAAATGCCTGTCATTAGGTGCTTCATCAGGGTGTTCCTTCCAATACTGTTCAGCTTCTTCTTCAGATAACATACCATGTTCAAGCATGTATGGTATATCGAGTTTAGCATCCCATGGTACTATAGATTCATCTGTATTGAAATCTCGTAGCACAGTTTCATTGAATTCCGCATCATCCATACGAGCTAAATAGGAATCTTCCCATTTAAGATCTTTAATATATGGATGAGTCTCAAGGAACTTGTCAACCGTTCCTTGTTGAGGATCCATTATATAACATTTATATTCACCCTCTGTTATTATAATGAATTCATGACCACCATGACCTTCTTTCCATTTTGCATGACAATAGAAACGTGCATACGGATGATCAGCTAATATGTCAAGTACGTCATCGAAACCAGACTTCATCGAAAATACTCGAGGGTGAATAACAATGCTTTCGCCGGATATATTTAATACTGGATCACGTGGTGAATATACGGGACGAGGCATGTCAGTTCTTCCACGGAATTGAGCTTCTGCACACCATACACATACTTGACAATTCTGGTTGCCTGTTGGTGGTTGTTTATCGGATTCATACTTCTCATGGATACGCGCAGCAATAAGTTTTGCATTAATTAAGCCATTACTGACACCGGATTCCGTAAAACAGTCATCAGGGTCAGAATCCCCGTCTTCGTCGAAATCAGATGTACCAGAAGTATTATCACCTGTAGGGGTATACGATTCTGATATGATTTCTTCGTTCTTCATAGCAACATCGACATACTGTTTAAGATTCATACCAGGTTTGATCTTATCATAGTTCTTCATTTCTGTTACGAATAACGCATCACAACCAGTGGAGAACTTCCAGTTGTTACGTGCTACCTGAATATACTCATTGATGCTTGTGTAAGGGAATGTTCCTTTCCACTCTTCCCAAGAATGTTCAATGATACATATACCACCATCTATCTTTTCATAACAAACGGAATGTGTCTGGTTACCTTCCATATTTTTACTATTGTATTCAATAAAGAAGAGTACACCCTTTTCAACCGGATGACCAGCAAACTCATCAAGTTTGTTATAAATATATAACGCAGTATCATGGCAGTTGCCAAGCTTTTCAATGATAACTTCATCAGGTGTACGAAGTATCCAGTTCTGAGGAGATGAATTATCATATTTAACATCTTTCAATGAGATGAGACACTTGTTTGCTTCTTCAGTTGCAGAAAGATTCTTCATTGGTTCATCGGATTCACCAAAGTATTTCTTATCTTTCTTTTTGTCATTCATCTTCTTCTTGAGTTTTTCCTTCTTCTCAGGCATCTTCTCATGTTGTTTGTCTCTCGTGTAATAACCATTCACAATGTGTTGATCTTTCTCAGATAAGTCGTCCTTGTAATCAGCAAGAGTAGCACCAGAGTAAAACCACTTCCACCATTCCATCTTAAGTTCTTTACCGCGCTTCTGGATATTCAGTGCAAGTTCTTTCTTATGTTCTACAGGTGCTTTGTTGAAGAAACGTAACGCCTGAAGTACGTGTTCTTCATCGGTCAATGGATACTTTCTCAAAGATGGTATGCCGAATTGGCTATCATCTAATTTATTTCTTTCCTTGGTTGGTATTTTAGATTCACCAAAGTAATGAGCAAATTCTTCTAAAGCCATATTTAGACCTCCTAATCAATAATGTTACCCCGGGGTTTATTTAACGATTTTATATGTATATAATTATAATGCAAGATGCAAATCTTTCCAATTCATATTTTATCTTAAGGAGGAAATTTTAAAATGGAAAACAAAAATCTTATATCCGCCATTGTCAACCTTATCAATGATAGGATGAATAATGCCACCCCAGGAACTGCGGTGTTCGCTGAATTGGCAGACATTAAACAGTTCATATATCAGAATCTGCTTTCAACAAGAATGAATGCTGAGATGAATGACAAGATACCTTCATCAAGAGACTTCATTAAAGAAATCTCGGAAAAGAGGTTCAATGAAAAATTTTGGAAAGTTGGTGATGCATATTCACTGAGACTTTCTGACAGATATGTTGATGTCATTCTCGTCGAGACAATCAAAGATGATTATGGTATTATCAGACTGAGATTCGTTGCTGGAGTACAACTCCCTAGATATAATTCGGACGGATTCTCAATTACTGTATATGAATGGGAAGAGGATAAAATCGCATGTACTGGTGGTACACATATTGATCATCCCATTGTACCGGGTGAAGAACTGTCAGATGTAGAATATAAAATATTTGACGAAGACTGGTTCGAGAAAGAATCTGTCGATTGGATCGATTTTGAAGGAATGATTATAAACCGCGCACTTATAAAAGTCGAATTCAGAGGAAGTACGATGATAGGATTTGTTGATCCACGAAAAACTCTGAGTCATGAATTCGATTTGTACGTGGGTCCAGCATCCATAACTATTTATCCCACTCCAGAAGAAATGGATTCAATTAAAATCTATTCACTGAAACATCTTAAGGATTCGATATAACACGGAGGTTCATCATTATGAAAGAATTCAAATGGCAAATATTATGGAGCACACGCAATTCACCACAGGAGATAGCACGGCTAATAAGTGATATCCGTATCAAACTATTATTGGAACAACGAAAGTTACCAATACTGGGATATCCCGCATCTGACTTTGATAGTTATGATGATTATTTGTTACCGAATTTAAGAAAACCCCATGGTCGCGCATGGAATATATCAATTGAAGATGGTCGTTATATGGTGACATTTGGTGTGATAGATGAGTTTGTACCCATATTCTGTTGCATTAATGATCCGGTGATACATCCAACTATTTTGGGTGATTATCGAGATCCGAAAACATTCAAGATTGCACAATTCCATGCATATGACAAAAGACATTTGAATCAAAAGAATATTTATAATGGTACGGATCCAGAAGGTAAGAAAATATAAGAGGCGTGATATGGGAAAGAAGATATTGTTGATCGAAGGAGGAAAAATAAATGAATAATCATGAAAGTTTAGATTCAATGTTGGCGTATATACATGAATCGATAAAACGCGATTGTGAACATCATATCATGATGAATCGCGTTTCGCTCGGCTTACCACCTACAGATGAGAAGGTTAGAATCGATGTTCCGTCTATAGAGTTTAAAGCATCTATCATAGATGAGGACAAAATCAAAGGTTTCAAAGGTGATAGTATATTCGACTGGACAAAGAATTTCATATTTCCTACAGTGCGACATGGGAAGAGTTGGTTCTGGTTGAAGATGCTTATGAGGGAGCGGTATTATGCTGAACAGAAAAGGATAATGTTAACAGACATGAGCAATCACACTAAACCCAATCTTGACGGCGTAATATGGTGGAATTATCCGCTATTTTCGTATGCTGTGGGAAAGATGAAAGAATATAAGATAGGCGAATATGTTGCACTCAATACGGACTGGGACTTAGTATCAACATTATATCGACTCTATTATCTGGATCAAGGTGAAGATGTAACGATATGGGGTGAAACGTTACGTCATTTCGGTCGTAACTATACCGAAGGTCTCAAGATATCAAGATGGAATTCATCATATATAAAAAAAGAAATGTATCCTGGTTTGTCCGATGATGAAATCGAATATATGAATCATATGTGGAATGCATTATTCAGTGATAGACCATACACACCGGATTTCAATAACAACAAGCCAAAGAACAAATGGCTTGAAAGAAAAACGAAAAGAGGTAAATAAAATGAACATGTTTGGATTATCAACAAGAAGGATGCATACAATGATGGCTATTGTTAACTATGCGAATCATTGTATAGTTAATAAGACCAGTCAATGGGGTGTTGATCATGTCGACACAATACCAGATCCATCAATAAAGTTTGACACTCAGAATCTCGACATAACATCCTCATACGAAATAACAGTAGTCGCAGAAACTGTTGGTGGAATTGAATTTTCATTAACTTTCAATACTAAAGAAAAGAAAGTTGATATACATTTCATCCAGCTGTTAAAACCGATTGGGAAGTTGGACGTTGTTCCAAGAAACGATGTTGAAGTTTTCAGAGAATACATGAGAGTCAATCTCTCCAAGTTATTCGAAAGGATGCTTGATCATGAAAACGATTTGAAGTTCACAGTATATGATGCTCAAACAACAACAAGAGAAATCATCGATATGTTGGCAATAAAAACAATCACGGTTAATAAGTTTATATCATCAACACAGGACATCGATGATATAAACTATTCGCATGTATTATATCTTATTGATGATCCAAATTCTTGGGGAGCTGATGGTATTCTCAAAACATCTAAGATCAAAGAACATCTTGAGAAAGACTTAATGATTTCTCATATGTATAATTGGGATGTAATGCTCAATCATATTCCGGCATTCTATGTAGAGAATGCTGATCTTCAATATATTGAATGGTGGGACCCATTCGTCATTCATTATTATTTCTCATCTGGTGATATAAAACAGGTTGTGAAAATTTCATAAGGAGGAAAATTATGTTTAAATATAGACCTCATCGAGGATTGTTAGACGAAGCGATGAAAGAAGCAAAGGAATTTATTACAATGGATCAGATGTTCGATTACATTGTAAGAAGTGATCCTTTCCATGTACTTCAGAAAGAGGATCTTTCTATATCAGAGGATTTTGGTAAGGATGACCGTATTGATTGGAAAGAAACAAGAAACGTTTTGACCAAAAGATACGGCCCTCACATCTATGAGACACCACAGGCAATCGGATGGTGTAGCATGGAAGATTTCTATGATGGCACACATTTAACCGATACTAAAAACATATACATCGGTGGTATCAGCAGACATCATCTTTTGAAAATGTTATATGATGCAGCTAAGCCATATGATAAAATTATATCTATAGAAGAAGCAGCAGATGTGCTACACAACACGATTGGTATGATTACTATTCTTAATGGTAAAAGATTATATGTCGATGTACAAAGAAAAGAGCTTGATTGTACCGTATATGATAAAATAAATGGCGTTGGTTTATCATATCATATTGTCGCATTTATGAGATACTATCTGCTATATGGTAAGTATCCTTGGGAACTTGGTATACCGAATTTTGATGGTGACCGTTTAGATGTACTCGATAAAGTTCCTATGAAAGAAGACGAATATGTGTTCGGTCAGAGACGTACGAAGGTTGAAGTTGACAGCGAAAGTGCACTCAAATCATTCAAAACGAAAATGGCTGCTGACATGGAACCTGAATTTGTAAAACTGTACGAGGATGTATTAAAGGACAAATCCGGTTCGACAGTAACAACTCCTGTTCAGAATGTGTATAAAGTAACATGTTCTGTTGGCTTTGATATCGATTTAATTCTTATCCGAGCAACATCTGAAATGGATGCATGGAATAAGTTTTGGAAACATTTTCCTGATGAACCAAATCTCAATCATGAAGATTTTGGGTCAAAAGAAGATTATGAGTATTCCTATGGTTACTGGAAAAAGAGAGGTAGCATCGTTTCGATAACTATCGAAACAATAAACATTGAATCCGATTTTCTGTATATTGCAGGAGGTCGTAGTGTATGAACAAAAGAATCAGGAAGAAACATAATCCATATTTCAGTATTAGCTGTCTAATGTTTGCGTTTAATTTCTATGAACTTGAAAAGTCATTGGGTCATAGTATCAATCATAAAATAAAAAGATCACTGACAAATCATAGAATGCGTGAATATCGTAAAGAGAAACGAAACACATGTGCGATCGGTGATGTCGGTAATATCACAAACTTATTCGATGACGTTTGGTATGGGCGAGGAATTTATTCAACAAATATATTGACTGGAACGGAGGGAAATATTAATGAATAAACGTATCAAAAAGAAGCGAGAAAAGCTCCGAGTTTATCATGCAGGAGATCGTACCTTCACACATAAAGAAATAGCAATGATTAACAAAGCGCATATTGGATACATAAACACACTCGCTCTGTATCACAGGATTAAAGAACCAAAATTCACACGACCACGTTCGAGAGCACTTATCAATTATATATACAAAAACCGTACTAAATATTTCAAACAGATGCTCCCGAAGAGGTGGTTGATTAATACACCTCGTCGTACAACTGCAAAAGATATATTCAATTACAGAGCATCGATTACGGAGGTTTCAGAATGAATAAAAGAATTAAAAAGAAACATAAATGGCTCGGCGTTAAACGCGCCGGTGCCAATCATTGTGCAAATGAGATATGTAGGCATATTGGGAGAAAAATTTCGTATTCGGGAATCACTCCGAAACCAAGCTATAGATTCAATGTACGGAGATATGTCCGTTGGTTCTTCCACAACTCTTCAGAAGAGGAATGGACTGAAAGAGTTGATAAAGCCTACTATCCAAAGCAGATGTTTCTTTCAGCCAAACATCTGCTATCACCAGATAAGGAGGAAAATACATGTTCGGAAGCTTAGATGAAGATGTCGGAAGAACGGAATATGTCTATATCGTTAGATTAAAGCCGTATAAGACCAGACCGGCTACGGCGTTCTTCTTGGTAAATTCTTTATACAAAGAAGAGATAGCTGTCGAGAAGTTTATCAACGATTTGAAATCACCCGTGTATGGTGTTATAAATGCACATATAATTGATTTCAAATTCGAGTTCGTTGAAGAAACAACTCTTGATGGTATAAAATGTAACCTATATAGATCAAAATGTGGTGATGAGATGTATGTTCGTAAACAGAACATCTTCTCATATACATCATATTATCTGGGAGGAAGTTTATGAAAATAGAGATAAAATTTTCAGATAGACTCAAACCTGAGGAATGTGATATGCTATTGCATACCGATATCGTCGAGTTTCTGCTGAAAATTCATGGATGTACATGTCGATTATATAAAACCGACATATGTAAAGATGGTATAAAAGCTTTAATAAACGACCCGATGAAACCGATGATTTTCATCAAATCGTTTTCTAAAGAAGATGATAAATGGTTCGGAGAAGTTGAAGTACCAGAACCATACCGGAAGTATATTCCATTGATGAAAACAGGATACATTCATCCGGTAGTTATGGTTGATGATGATAAACCATCTGGCATACTCTATTTTGAAATGAGGTGGATAAACGGAGAGTTAGTATGAAGAAGAGCAATGTTGTAAAAGAGTATGTTGTTTCCTGTAGTAACGGTATAAACTTGCTAATGCATTTGGTACGTAAAGGAAACTTTCTGGTTCCGACGGTTGTAAAGGTGGTTGATAATAATGAACAAGAGAATCAAAAAGAAAAAGATCACGTTAAGAAAGAAACGTGAACAAAAAATCTTGAAGGAATTCATTAAAACCATCAAACATGTCGCGACGCGTCAGGCAGTTATGATGTCATCAGTTCCTCCAACACCTTCATTCGAACAACGGTGTCGAATGATCGAAGATGCATATCGTGAGACATGCGAAAACGCTGGATACACAGTATCCGATATAATACTAACACAAAGTGATCATCCTGCTGTCATTAATGGTAAAATCACTCTTAAACCAAATTACTTCCCTATTGACATTAAGGTCATTAAGGGACGTAGGTTGACACAAACCGAATCGGATTTGGTTGCTGTACAGGATCCGATCGATACATCTGAAATAGATATTGGGACCCTTTGAGGGTCCCTTTTCTTTTCTATTATTCTTGCATTCTATATGTATATCATTAATATGTAATAAGATTTACAATCTTTATTACGAATAAAATTTACATGGTCAATATATAGACCAGAAAGGAGTATTCAATTATGAATAAACCAGAAGAAATTAAAAAGCTTGCCGAACTCATTAACGGTCTCACAGATGAGGATTTCAACATGTCTCCAGATAAAGAAGAATGGGAAGATTACGACCCGTACTTCTACATGAGGCATAATGAAAAATCAGAGGATATCGAAGAGCTCTGCAATCTATGTCTCATCGAAAAGGGTGGTTATCCTGATTTCGATTCGATGAGGGAGCTCAAGAAGCTATCACCACGTATTGTCAATATACGAAAAGGCGATGGCGACAGCTTCGGTTGGTTAACCGGCGTAATTGTCATCGATGATGACAAAGCGATTGTTTATGGTTAATTAATGAAGCATAGAAGTTGGGTCCCGGTAATCACTGGGACCCTCGTCCGCATAATCACAAGGAGGATATAAAATGAATAATAAGTATTTCGATGTGTTAAAAATAAAACGTGGTAGTGGCTCAGAAGATATTGTTACAAATTTTTGTATGACAATATATCATCTATTGAATAATCCACATATCCAAAAACTCAAAGACGAAATTTCAATGTGTCAAATGATATTATTCATGGCAAATGATTTTCGCAATGGGAAAAGTGGTCCGGGTGGATCTCTTGATGAAGATATATATCTAAATTTTGTTAGAGGATATAAAGATGCATTGATAGAATTAGGAGAATCGGCAGCAAATGAAAATCTGAGTAATTACCTGTTGGATCAACTCATTAAGCGGTCACGATATAAAACGAAATCAGAGATAGATAGAATCAATGAACAATCATTTTCATTCGCACAAGCATTAACAGGTTTCACAATTGATTCGGAAGATGAAGTATTATGGGAGATACCAGACGAAATAAAGAAAATTATTTCTGATTCACAACCAACAGATTATATTAGTACCAAAACAGAAATGATTGAAAAACTGAGTAAGTTTTGGGTTTCGGAGAAAGATATGGTCAATAATGGTGCTTCATATAACGTTCCATCAGATATCTTATGGGCGAATACAATACCCATCAAAGATATTATTATTGAAAAGAAGATTGATAATAGACAGATGGATGCAGATTTGGGACCATTAGGAAAATCAATCTACACCAAAAATATACGAATAATTCATATGCATACACCAGATATAGATGATATATGGACGTATATATGTATGATTGCTGTGATTACATTTGAAGATGATTCTAAATGGGTTGTTCCTTTCGGTATAACTAATGACAGCTCCGAATATCATGCAAATACGATATCAGTTGGAAGTGATGTAGGTGTATTAAAATACGGATCTGTTCTTAAAAAAGAAACTGTAAACAACAAGAAATTTGTATCGTTAAATAAACAAAACATGATAAACATTGTATCAGACTATATTCCAGTATGGTATGGTATTCAGATAGGACTTCTGAATCCTTCTATCAAAAAGGTATTCGAGGAACACACGAATCCAAAACACGCAATCGTCGAAACAACAAAAGACAGAAAAGGCAAAACAAAGACTAAAATTAGATATGTCAAAAAGATTGTAATAACCGACGATGTTTTTGAAGAGTGTATTGAGCATTCATATATTCGTACAAAACTCTGCTGGTACGTGACCGGCCATTGGAGAAACCAGGCAACAAAAGATGGTCACAAGCGCATATTTATCCAAGGATACTGGAAAGGTGTTGCTCGTGACACAAAAGTTGCTGACATACGGGAACGTGATATTGTTCTTGAAGGTACAAAGCAATCGTATATGGATGATCAAGGAGATAAATTAATATGAATGAATTCGAAAAAGTAATTTTGTGCTTCAAGAAGTCAAGAGCACACGAGATAATTCCGGTGTGTTACAACCCGTCGGCACTTCTTAACGTATATGACAAAGAAAATGATCGCAAACCGGCAGTAATAACCAATATATTCAAAGATTCCAATGATGATATTGGAATCGAAATCAGATATACAGATGATGATACAATTCGCTGTTATAAGCTTTACGAGGATACCGATGCTGATCTTCCAATCTGTGACACACATCCGGAATATCGATATGAACGTTCTAATACTTTCGATTATCTGTTCATAACAGAAGATACTGTTTCAAAATATAAAAATAAAGTATGGCCCGAATTGTTTGATGGCGGTGATGGTTTATATCTTGAATATATAGAAACCATAGATCCGAGTCATGCAAACTATAAATTCTTCTGGCTCGACGGATTTGGAAGAGAATCGGAATATTTGGTAACATTGTCAAGAGATGACATAAATGAGTTATTGGACAATCCGGTGAGCTTTATCTATGAGCTTCAAGATACAATTGAGATTATTGGATTATGGAAAAAACCAAACGATGACGAAGAATAATGGTGTAGTTATATGAATAAGAGAAAGATGAAAAAAATTATTAAACGAAATTGGAAGAATGACACGTATGGGTGTGCCGTAGTTGGTAAGAATGGATTTTATCATTGGGAAAATAATCCATCATTAAAACAAATGCGTGCTGCACTGATACGATCATTTACAGCAACACACAACCTCAGGAGGTTTGCAAAAGAAATGTCGAGCTTCCGGCGTGAAATATATCCACTGGAAAAGATGTTCACAATAGGTTTCAAAGTATACCATAGTGAAACATCAATAATGTTATGGGTTAACTTTGATAGCGAGTTCAAAGCAAAGATAATCGATACCGATAAATATTATTGGAAATTCATAATATCTATCAATGATTATATTCCGTTCATCTATGAAAAGGACGGGTGGATGCTCGATTCAATTGAAGTAGATAAAACCAATAAAAATGTTTGGCATATTTTCGTGCCATTTAACATTTCATTGGATATAAAGTCTAAGGCACAAATAAAATGTTGTATCACAGATTCTGCATCTGGCAAATGCTGTGTTCTCGTTGATGAATGGGAATTGGGTCCTGGTGATTACTGGGATCCAGTTCCACGCAACAGACGCTTTGTAAAATAAGGAGGAATTGTCAAATGCATATTGAAGTGGAAGGAAGAAAATATCTGGATAAGATAATTCTTTCAACAGAAGCCGATATTAAAAAGAAATACAAAAATAACAAAGTTGTTCGGAATGAGGAACTTGATAAGTTATCAACATCGACACAATTTCTGAATGAATTTTGTAAGGTCGCATCTAAGAATTTCATATGCTGCTCCGAATGGAGAATCATGCGTGACACAGATGTGACAGATGGTACTGCTTGCGCAATATCATTTATAAACGAAAACGTTCCCGATAAGGAATATTCACCGGCTAAAATGCCAGAGAACTCAATGACAATTCTTTACTGCCCTGAAGAAATGTACATTGAAATCATAATTGGAAACGATTCGGTTTTCATACTGAGATTCGAGCCAGGACGCAAGTGTCAGTGCAAATGCGCGGCACTGTATAAAGAAAAGAATAATAAGATGTATACAATGATATTGAATTCGATTAAAATCGCATGTAACCGATTGGAAAAAATAATATGAGATATATCCCCGGGTAATCCCGGGGATATTTTTTGTTATTGTTTTGATTCTGTTTCGTTAGTTTTCTTAACAACAGCTCGTGCTTTGCCATATCTGAATGATGTGAACACCTTTGCGGTGAACTCAGCAGATTTAGCATATATGTTTTGTGCCATCTTGTATATTTCAATGGTTGCCTCTCTGTCTTTAGCGGTAGAATTGTCAGGTGCCATTTTGTCAGCAACTCCACCCCAGAACTCAACTTTTGAAACAACGTTGTCAATGAATTTCTCAGTATCACGCATACTGCGATCCAATGAACGTAATTCATCTCTAATTATCAACCACTGATCACGCTTGAGTCCCCATGACTTTTCTGGTGTTGATTTGTTAGTACTCTTATAGAAATAGAGATTATTTAAACGATTCTCGAATTCTTTAAGATGCGGCTTAACTGAAGCATACCTATCCGGAGTAACTTCTTCGGAAAGTAATTCAAGTAAGTCCTTATCTGTATTTCTAACAGTTTTGATATCCTGTATAAGTTCGTCTGGTTTATAAGGTACTGCGATGTATTCAAATTTATCACCCGACGATCCTATACGAACCATGAGGTCAGCAATGACGTCAATGATCTTACGTATAAAACGTTTAATCATTCTTATAACACTACCGATGAAACCAGGTGTTGTTTTTCTTGTACCAGTACCAGCACCAGTAGCTTCCTGCAGATACTCGTATGTGCTTTCGTCATTCTCAGTGTATTTCATCATATCAGCTTTCTTGGAATCCCAATTATTAAGAGCTCCCAAAACACTGCATTCTGCATACATAACTTCATTATCAATATTATTGATTGAAGTAATGCAATTTGAGATATAGTCATTCATAATTATCAACTCCTAAAAATATTATTAAAAACGGTAATAGACCACCCCTTCACGGGGTGGTCCATAATACCGTTTTGATTTTACATTTGTAAATATTTACAATTGCAGAATAGATTAGTCGAAGAACTTACCAGGCTTAGGAGTTGTTGCAGGAGAAGCGTTCTTGTAACCAAGTGCAAGGTTGCCGTCCTCGATATCCATGTCGTTTACACCACTCTTCAGAGTGTTGTTGCCTGTAACGATATCAGCAGCATCGAATGAATTGAACTTTTCATCGAAAAGATCTCTGTAAGGAGAGTTAGCTGCATCGTAGCCTTCCTGAATCATTTTTTCATCCATGATAGATAGCTCCTTTACTTTAAATTTTATTTACCATACATCTCCAACATGAGGTCGTTGATGTACAGTTGATTGATCGCTATGATTAAGCGATACGTATGCGTATAATTGATATTGGTGAATATAAGTTTTCTGGTTGTCCAGTCAACATAATATCCATCATCTATCAAGTCTCGATTTTCTCGAAGTTTGACAGACAGTAATAAGTCGACCGGGAGATGATGTTTTAGATGATAATCGATTAGTTCATTTAAAGCAGGTCCAAAGGATCCACCAATAAACACTTCGGTTTCACCCCAATCCATGTGTACAATCGGTGTAGAATGAATCTTCCAACCATACAACAATGGGAAGTCTTTCTCATTAAACGAATCTGAGAAGATTGGAATAATGATACTCGGAGTCTTGTCTCTCAGTAGTTTAACTGTCTGCGTTGGATTAGGTACAGATAAGTCGAATAAACCAACTGTATTGAACTCACACCTCATGGTGAAAGTAATAGGACAGTCGGAATCTACAACCCCTGATTTGCTTACATTCGAATAGTTCAAACCGGATATCCTACACAGGATCGATGACATATAATACATATAAAATGCATCAGTATGTCTACCTGACGAGAAACGGTATGAAACAGGAAACGCAGAATACATGTTCAAGTAATCCACAAACTGAGAAACATTTCCATCTTTATCCTTTACAGGAATACCAGCATACTTAGATGTCTCTTCCAAGAACCCATCGGGTATCGCCAACTCTAACGCAGTATCAATATCAAAGTAATGATTACCGTCCGTAGACAATCTGTTGATAAGATAAGAAGCCCAGTTCATTTGTTCAGCTACACTTTGGAATGATAATACAAAATCGAGATCAACTACGATCCTGTTTATCTTACCTCTCCACTCGATTCCCTTCCGTTTGTCAAAGAATAACTTTTCCATCTCGGAGCGATTCTGAAATCTTGAGGAGATACTTCCCCATGTAGATATACCAAATGTTCCAGCAGCCATCCTATCATCCAGAGCTGATAAGGATATACGTGGAGAAACAATACACATTGGATATGGTTGAGAACGTATCTGTTTGGGAGTATGCCTAAGTTGACGATGAGCCAACTTGGTTGATGGTAATGCAGTTGCGAATGTACCTGAAGGGAACTGGTCTACAATGAATTGCAGAGCAATACCAACCACATTTCCTATGCTGTGAAGGGTATCTGTACCGGATTCACATGCTAATGATAAAGATTGACCATAACGGTTTGTATCAGGACCGAAGCTGTTGTATTGATACATCATTCTTCGATCTCGAACCTCTTTATCAGTTATACCCTCATTGAAATTATTTATGTTGGATTTATTCGGATGCTTCTCCGAATATCCTTTAACTTCATCATTGCTGTTCATTGTTCTGAACCCTTGCTATCAATACAGAGAGAACCTTTGTGAGTACATTGATATCGAAGTATCTAATAAACTCAAAGTCGAATCTATTGATCGTAGGACATCTATTGAGAATCATTAATGGTCTCCACATGTTAGTGGTACCATATTTCTCAAATGCACACATCTTTGGATTCCTTATATACTTCTTATCAAACTCCTCGTATGTATAGATGTCAGGATATGACTCTATTATTTGATAGAAGCGTAAAGGTAAGTATGAAACTATTACATTCCATTGATCCATTAACGCAGGATCCTCTTTATTCTGTATAGATAAGGTAATCTCTTTTGAGATGTTCTTCAGTGTAAACAAGTCAGAATTGATGTAGTTTATCAATGAGGGAATTAATGTTTTTTGATCGGATGTCATCAACTCATGTTCACACCCTTTCAATGATTAGTTGTTATTGTATTCTTACATACATTCCGAATATATCATCGTCATCACATACCAACGTTCCATAGAATGAACCGTCGGGTTTGTCATTTGTTATTCCGTCATCATTAGTAACTCTCGCGGTTACTTTAAATGATTCCGATGTATTGATTGCACCGGATACGAAATTGATCGATGAAAATACAGGAGAAGTGACGGAGATTGTATCCCCGTCACGTATTGTTCCTGTTGTATGTACGATACATTTAGAGGTGTGCGGAACACGATATGTTGACTGCCTGTATGACAGTATCATGTTATCACCTCATGCCGCCGTTATTTATTGATCAAACGAAGTAGAAGGACTCAGTCTTTGTCTCATCCTTTGGTGTACCGATAACATTCTCAACACCAGTAGCTCCAGGATTCTTCTTTATCAGTGACTGAACATTATCAGCGATATTGCTGTATGTTGTCATCATGCCGTCGAATGCCTTTGTGAGGTGGTTCATTGTCTTAGTGATAGCAGCGCTTGCGAGCTGAACCTTCTTAGAATCACTTGCCATCTGCTTGTCAAGCTTCTCCTTTGTACCGGAACCAGAACCACCGTCCCACTTGCTTGTATACTTGTATTCAGCGGAATCCTTGATTTCTGCATTAGAAGCTGCGAGAGCGTTCTCCATCTTCTTCTTCATCTCATCAAGTCTGATCTTGATTCTGTCTGTCTCGTTCTTCATCTTGTTGCTCTTAACATCAGCAAGAATCTGCTTGAAAGCACCGACTGTAAGAGTTACACGTCCATCGTTACGAAGCTCGTAGTCGAAGTCTGTCTTCATATCAACATCTTTCATGATACCCTTGATATCTGCCTTACCGGAACTGATCTCATCAGCATCCTTGTTGATAGGTGCAAGAACCTTAACAATTTCGGAACCCATCTCGGTTGCGTCATCGTTTGAAGAACGGCTTGCATCATCGAAACCAGCTACGATCCACTTACACATAGCGATTATTACATATGGATAGAGAACGCGCTGATCGATAGTGATCTTTGTTTCGGGATCAGCCTCACCAAGCTTCTTCTCAGCAGCTTCAAGTTTCTTACCTGCGAAGAAGTCCTTGATCTTACCGATGATGCCCTTGAGGAACTCTACGAACTTTGTCCAGAGGTTCTTTATACCACCACCGAGCTTCTGGAAGATATTCTTCTTACCTTCCTCAGCTTCTTCCTGGATTATACCGAAGAGGTTTATATCGTTCTCTGAAGCGAAAGCAACAAGCTGACCCATCTCTGCGTAGTAGTTAGCAAGATGAGCAGCAGCAGCACACTCACAGTATGCGGCAACATAATCATTATTCTCATAAAGAGACAGGTCGTTTGACTCCTGTTCCAGAATGAAATCAGAAATATTTTTAGCCATAATATAATTCATTCCTTTCGAAATATTATTTTTTCTTAGTAATAGCCTTAGTCATTCCATAGATGGAATCATTAAAGCCTTTAGCGATGTTTGTTGTGAGGGAGTTAAGGTTTGTTGACCATTCCTTTACTCCATCATTGATGTCCTCACATGAACGTGTAACACGATGTGAGTTTGTGCAGTTGGATACGATTCCACGTACCTTAGCTATTACAGCCTTCTTTTGTGAAGTCTGTTTAGCAACTGCATCAGAGACCGCGATAAGAGTGTATACCGCAACACCGAAGGATGCAAGATCCTTGCCGGTAACATTATCAGTGTAATGCATATTACGAGATAACATCTTATCGAAAGAAAGCTGTTTACCACCACGATTCAACATTCCGTAGATATTACGGAGCTGAAGTTCTGGTTTATCACTCTTAACGAGATCAAGCGCTTTCTTCCAGTTAGTTAGGTCAGCTACCTGCTTGACAACTTTGTCTTCGAAGACAGAGGAGATCTCAAGACCATAACCACCGAGGATGTTAACCATACCTGTACAGTAGTTCTCTGCCATACGAGCAGCATACTTTGATTTCAGGAAACCGGAATCACCATCAAGCTTCATACCCTTTGGATATGCCTGACTGAATGCCTGAGTTAAGCTCGACATTTCAGCAAGGAAATCACTTGACTGGGATACTCCAAGTTTCTTTCCGGCGTTGCGAAGCAATGCGAGAGACTTTACTGCTGTACTCTTAACCTTCTTTGCTGTTGCAATTACGAGATCAAAGTAAGCTTCAAGTTCCTGATTAACTGCCTCGACAGATACACCAACGGAACCTTCCTTGTCAGTAGGAAGACCTTGCTTATCAGCAGCCTCCTGGACAAAAGAAATATCCTCGCTGGGAAGTTCGGAAATATTGTATGCCGCCTCGAAGATTGAAGAACTCACATTGATTCGTCCAAGAGCTTCCTGGATATGAACATCTTCAGCAGATGCGTCTCCAGTCGCCATATCTAATATAAGATCCGAAACCTTCATTACCATTTGGCGCGACATTCCTTTCGAGTATATTTTTACAAACATTCCTCCAATAACATACGCCCCAGTATATTAAGTTCGAAACATCTGTAAATTTACCAATAAGTGATTCAAGACTTAAAAGAGAAACAATATGAAGAAAAAATTATTTTTCCGTCATACGATTTTCACATTTCCCGATTAGCTGTTTAGCTTCCTCTTTATAGGAATTGATAAGATCTACTTTTAGCGAACGCTTCTGAAGACCCGTTCTGACTAACAAGTCATACTTAGGATCTCCAGCTCGTTTCGCTAATAACAAAGCTACTGCAGATACTCCATACTTTTCTTTTGTCTCATCCGTTAAATCGAACGAGTTCTTGATGTCTAACCCATTATCCCTCGCCAACTGTTGAAGCTTCTGGGTTTCGTCAAGTTTGTTTATGATCGTTTGGACATGTGCAAAGATTTGTTCGTCGGTAGGTACTATATCCGGACCCATGAGCACCGCTCCTTTCTATTAGATATTATCGAAGCGTTTATTCAGAATGGTGGTTCTGTATAGTATTCGATATCATATATTATTTCTGTATCATCTTCAAAGAGTTCGGAATATCTACGTTGTTCGATTAATTTCACAACCTTTTTCAATTCATTCAAATAGATAAATGTTTTGTCATCAGGATCGTCTAATACATATAAATATTTTTCATATGAATTTACAAAATGCGCTATGTTCTCTCCAAGCTCTTGGATATCTTGTTCATTAACAACCTTTGTCTTTTTTGGATTATTATGTAAAAATATCATATTGAAATCTTCCTTTCTATAGAACATTTTCGTACTATATTATTCATTAGAAATATATACATATGAAAGCGAGGAAATATTATGTTTGATATTGATAATCATGAACAGATTCAGTTGTATGTTAGTAAGAGAAAAGAAGGAGCTATAGTCATACCAATGTATGTTAGTCAGTATGGGAAGAGATATGAGTTGACAGAACTCGACCAAATACATGATTATTGTCCAGGTACATTGCGTATCGGGTTCGGTAGTTGTGATTCCGTATTGGAAAAGAATCCATTCCCTATGAAGTCAATATACGAGGTTGATGTTATCTCAGTATTCTCTCAGCATGATGATATCAAGAATGTAGATGTCAAGTACATTGTATTTGAAACAACTGGAATATCAGGTGATGGACATTTGTATGAGCAGATAGATGTATATGTCAAAATGTTAAATGAATATATTGAGAAATCAGTTAAATCATACAGACAATCATTAGCAAAAGCATTTCTCAATGAAGAATAAAATACTTTTTCAAATATATATTCTTATATTGACGGAGTCAATATTATATATAATATATTATATATAGAGAAAAGAGGTGAAGTATGATTGAATAATGATTACAAACAAATGTTGATAGACACAGGGATGTTCAAGAAAGTACCTTCTCGCCAACATGAATACCGAGCAAACTGTCCGTATTGTGGAGACACTCATTATCATCTATATTTGCATATAGATGTAACGACTGATGAACCTGTTGTGTATGAGTGTAAAAGATGTCCGAATGTACATGGAGTACTCAATGCGAAATTACTGAATGACCTTGGTATAGATATAAAGATTCCAAAGGGTATTCAAGGTATGAAAAAGTTAAAGGTTGATGAGAGTGTATCGGAAACAATGAATATCATTACTGTAGATGGCAATAATAATATCCAAGGTGTTTCCGATTATATCGAAAGCCGTGTTGGTCATAGACCTACATTACAAGAACTTCAGATGTTTCAATATTTGGGAAATCCATTGGGATATGTGAAGGAATATCTCGGTGAAAAGAACATTGATATGTTGAAGAACCGTTATTGGTTTAAGATGACCAATGGCAATATATGTGGTAGAATAAGAGAGGACAGATTGTCTTCATATCATTGGTTGATGTATAAAAGTACACGAATAACCAAGAGTGGATTATATCATATGAAGACACCTATCGATGTATTGGCAGATATCAATGTTTGTATATCCGAAGGAGTTATGGATTCTATCGGTCTATATTACAATTATAAATCACTTGAAAATTGTACATATATTTCCGTATGTTCCAAACAATATTCCAAAGGAATGTATCATATGATCAATAGGGGTATATTTGGGGATTCCGTCAATATACATATCTTCAAAGATCCGAATGTTCGATGTGAAGATATCTATATAGATCCAAATATGAGAAAACTGTTCAAACATGTTTTCATATATGGAAACGGGGATAAAGATTATGGCGTATTGGACATATCCAATACCCGGAGATTGGAGAAGAGATAAATGGACTTAAATGAAATTTCAAAATACTTATGCTTCATATTGAGACATTCACCTGAAAGTGTGGGTGTCAATATGGATATCCATGGATGGGTTTCTATTGATGAACTCATTGAAAAAGTTAACGCCAAGGGAAAGTGTACATTAGACAAAGGAAAGTTGATGACCATTGTTTCATCCGATGAGAAACGACGTTATCAAATCGAAAATAAAAAGATACGTTGTGTACAGGGTCATTCAATACCATGGGTGGAACCCGACATAACATATCAAGAGCCACCTGAATTGTTATATCATGGAACAAACTCGACGGCAGCAACAAAGATAATTGAATCTGGTTACATTAGTAAGATGAAAAGACATCATGTACATCTTACTGAAGATCCACAGGTTGCATGGAAGTCGGCATGTAGATGGTCATCTGCAATGCCAACGGTCATGGTCATTAAAGCACATAGGATGTACGAAGACGGTAAATCGTTAGGAAAGACGGTTAACGACGTATGGTGTGTCGATAAAGTACCAGCCAGATACATCTATCAGGTGATATCGGAAGAAAAGGAAATTTACAGAATAATTTCCGAATATAAAATGAAACGAGGAGTTGTTAAAAAATGAATCCGATTAGTATGTTAATGAAAAAACACAATGCAAAGAAATGTGCCAAAGCATGGGATAAACTGAGTAACATGATCAAATATCAGGACCGTGTTATTATCACACTCAATACAACGAAAGGATATGATGAATTCTTTAAAAAGATAAAAGAACACAATTATGATTATCGCGTAGATGATAGTCTGAAGAACTGTGTGTTCGTATCGGTAATCAAGAGTGATAAAAATATATTCTAATGAATCATGAAAGGATCCAAGAGATGAAAGAAAATAATAAATTCAGTTATGTGCTTCCATTCGTAACAGCGATGATGTTGTTCGGTATGATAGCAGTTATATTGATAACTTCATTGACATCATGCAATAAACAGATCATAGACACAAATTACACATTCAACAGAGCGATCATTAATACCGGTAATGAAGTCATTGAGGTCAAAGTAAAGTCATGGACAGACTATGAGGATGGTGACCAAATTCAGATAAAGGCGGAAGATGGCACTGTCTATCTGGTACATTCATCAAATATAACATTAATATGTGAGGATAATTAAGGAGGTAATAAAATGGGAGTCAACGGATTAGAACAGTCCACGGGTGAAGGTGATGCTTTTACTTCGGCACTTAACTTTCACAACAAGGACAAAGATATCAAAGAACAGCTCAAACCATTACCTGAGTCGAAGGGTGAATACCTGAAATATGTGGATGAATGTATAGCTCCCACATATAAGGTGAAGGGTGCACGTCCATCAAAGGACGAATATTATCTGAAGATGGCAGAAGATGCTTCTTTGCGAGGAACATGTCTTCGTCGTAGCTTCGGAGCAATAATCGTTAATCATGATGAAATCGTTTCAACCGGATACGTCGGTGCTCCACGTGGACGTAAGAACTGTTGTGATATCGGTTATTGTTGGCGTGAAGCTCACAATATACCGAGTGGACAAATGTACGAAAAGTGCAGATCTATGCATGCAGAAATGAATGCATGTGTATCCGCAGGACGTGAGAAATCCATTGGAGGCACACTGTATCTTGTTGGTATAGAAAATGATAAGTCATACACAGATGCAGACTGTTGCTCTATGTGTAAAAGAGTTATCATCAATGCCGGCTTGAAAACAGTTGTATTTCGTACCAAGGATGGTGGAATCCGCAAGGTTGATGTCCAGGAATGGATTGACAATGACGATTCACTTATTGAGCATGAAGGATATTAATAATGGGACCCTTCGGGGTCCCAAATACTTTTTACTTTTATAGAGGAGGATGTATATGAATCTATATACAAATTATGACAAAAATAACCGTGAATATGAATCACATATACGCATTGACAACATCGACGAGTTCCGTTCAGATGCATTCAATGATACTGTTAACATGATAATGGATAGATATTCACACATATCAGATATCATATCAACAATATTCGAACTTGATGCACCAATAAAGAAAATAAATGAAGAACATAAATCCGATACATTAGAAACGGGTATCGTGTATGAAATTTATGATGGCGATGATAGTTTTGAGATTATCATTATTTGGGATGCGGTTATTAATGAATGTGACGTTCGTTTAGTATCTACCGAAGAAGACGGGTACACTATAAAACAACCATTTTCGAAATGGTTATTCAAATTCAGAATCAATGAAGCACCGACAATAACACGAACCAACGTTCCTACATTCCCAATAACTTCTAAGCTTGATCAATTGTTTCAGAAGATGGTTGATAATTTTAGTTGCAACACTGTTGAATTCAAAGAGCCACCAAAAGATGAATAACGATTATTATTGGACTTTATATTAGCCAATAATCTGTCTGTAGGAGGAAACATAATGAAGGACGGTATAAAGTCAACATCAAAATGGAACTCAAAAAAGAATTCCATTGAAATACGTACAACCATTCCAGATATATCATCTGATATAGGTATATCAACTCAACATCATATCGAAATCACAATCATACGACAAGATATACTCAGTATCATTTTAAAGATATTCTATGATATGGCGAAGATGGGTGAACAAATTGAACGAATAGATCACAACTACAATGAATCTGTTGATACCAATTCGGTATCGTTTGTATTTTCAAAGTTTCATGAAACGTTCGTTGTTTCATGGGGACCAACAGTATCTGTCATAACATTACAATCATTTGCTGAAAGTGATCGTGTTCCGGTAGGTAATATCGCAATAATGATTAATTTAGATAAACCTCCAACGATAGAGAATCTGAATGAAGATAAAAGTAAATTGACAGACATCATATTCAAACATCTATATCGTGATCTATCACAATACAATCCAAATTATATTTTTAAATAAATATACAAAGGGCCCCACATGGGGCCCTTTGTATATTTTTTATATGTATATATTTATAATGTGACGGGTGTAATACTCATACATTCATTTCCTTGGAAGGAGGTGATTTTATGAAAGATAACACCGTAAAATCAATCGCACAAATAAAGCACCAATCAATCGAAGAAATTAAATGCAGTGGTATGTTTAAGAAAGTATTTTCCCAGAATACTCCTAAACACGATAAACCCATTGGATTTATCAAACCACAAATCTATTGGACTAAGATAATTATTGTATTACACCCGTCATTTATATGTTATGATTGTTGAATGTATAAATTTATACATTCTCCCATCTACCGGTTACATCGTTGAATACATTCAATGCAAGACCGTTGCTTGTTTGGTTAACAACCAATGTCTTTGCGTTTACAATGTTACCCTTTTCATCTGTGAAGTTTCCAAGTGTAGGAAGATTCTCACCTCTAACCATTTGGAGCTTGACAGGTTTGTATGTGGTACCTGTTATACCATTTGACAGTTTGAATGATTCCAGTCTCGGGAACACAAGTTTCCAGTTACCTGTTGGAAGGACATGTTTGGTGTCAAACGAATTACCGATGGATACTATTGTTCTGAACTTTGGTTGCTGATATATAGGATCATCCGAACTTACCGATTGACCGATAGGATTATTGGTTATAATATTCCATTGGAATATATGTTGATCATCTATTATTTGTACACCGGGAATGATATCGTTCCAATCGAATTCCGCTCTATCAGCATACAAATCTTGCGTTGATGGATCAACTATATATGTTTCCTTGGTAGTGGATGATATATCGTATACCCACATCATTACACCAACAACACCAGGTGCATCCCATACGACTGTTGTATTATTATTTGCATGAACATATTTTTTGTATGGTAAATCATTTGTAGGAAGTTTTGTTGTTTCATCTGTTGATAAGTAATTATTCATAGAACGAACTATGACTGCATATGTGAATGTGAGGTCACGTGGATCATTTGGATTAACCCACTTCCATATCACATATGAATCGTATATAAGCACACCTGCTTCTTCCAGTGCTGCAATAACACCATTAACAGATTTCTCTGTTGCTTGTATACCTGTCTTCAATCCATCTGAACGGAATCCACATACATCAACCTTTATGAATTGAACAGGGTCATCTTGCGACGATGATTCGTTGGGTGTCACAGGTGTATGTGTTGTATCGATTATATTCATGAATGATGCTGTTGAGTATGCATTGATATATGATGGAAGAGGTTGATTCAATTGTGAAACTTTTATCTTTGAGAATGTTGGTACTATCGATGACATATAAGCATCTGGTGTACTCAAACCTTCATCGATATTAACAGAAGATCTCTCGAATGGAGATATAATACATATCTTCTTCCATCCATAACCACCATCAACTTCACCAAACTCATATAACCATATACCATCATGGTTACGTACATATGCATGTAATGAATCGAGGTAATCACCTTTCTTAGGTAATAAGTCTTCATAATGTTTTATACGAAGCTTAACCTTTAAACCTGTTCCTGATGTACTTGGATCAATTGGTGATGTTCCATATTCGTTTGTGATTCCTGTGGTACCTGGAGCCATATCAAAGTTTGCAAGATTGATAGGTAAATCGGAATCGCTGCCAATCGACAATGAAACGACTCCACCGTTCTCATCAACCTCTTGTACTTCATACATGTACGTGAAACCACCGACAACGATTTTACCTTTGTCGATAACATGATATCCAGAACCTGGTTCCGTGATGGAAGACAGTTCAACCTCATCATTATCTACATATGGATTGAGATTTTCAATTCTCTTGAAATCATTGTAATAGTTCATATCAACCATATGCAACATATCTTCGTTATAGAATACATAGTTGTCATTTGATTGTAATGTCTGATTTGTTATTGGTTCACCATTTACATCTTTTGCAGATGGTCTGACCCATCTATTCATCCAATTGACTTCATTCCATAAACGGTTTTTATCGGATTCATCATAAGATGCATATGAACGGATATACTTCTTATCAACCACTGGGTCTGGGGAGAGACCTGAAATACCGGAGAGTTCCATTACACTTGTCGGGATGTCACAGATTCTTGCGGCTGTTCTCTCCGGTTTATACAGACCATCAGGTTTATCTTTTTCGGCAATGTTATTCCTGTATGTCGTATCATCGTTAGAAATAATATAGACACGTCCACGTTCATCATTTTCCAAACCTTCTCCGACAGAAGTTTTCTTCTTACCGGGGTCAAGTATTAATGCCGCAACTTGACGTGAATCGGGTTGTGACTCGACGTAGTTCGGAGTGTTATGGATTGCATACAAGACATTGTGTTCAGGAACAGTATCGTCACTTGTTTCGGTAAACCATGATGGAAGACCATCCCACTGGTTTAATTGGTATGGGTATTTGTCAGTAGTATCTGATGAAGGATTGCTTCCCATACGTATTCCTGCATAACCTGTATCAGTTTCGTCATAAGATGTGAATGGAATAGAATTATCCAATGATATATCAAATGCGGGAACAAGTGGGTTTGTTCCATTAGCGAGACAGTTGCTATCAAACACGCTCATTTGAATCTCATATGTGTTTGGATCGATATATGTCCATCCGGTAACATTGTGCATCTTTATTGTTGATGATTGACCATCTCCAAACGACACTCCAAGATTGTATACTTCATCCGTCGTTGAATTTTTCATTGATATTGATGAAGGATCTATTGCTTTATTGAAATCCGTTGGACCATTGTCAAATGTTCCTGATAATGGTGAACATGTTATCACGAATGCAGATGTCAATGAGTCATCCGGTGTTGCATCATTATCTCCATCTATACACGTATACATGTTGACGTTATACATTGAACCATTACCAGGATTTCCGAAGAACGTTAGTTGTGAATGATTTACTGATTCATTGTTCTCTACGGTTACGACAGGACCATTAATACTTTCATCACATCTGAACCAGTATAACGGAAAACCGATATATTCGTTATCTGATATTGAATCCGATGTGTATGTTGTTCCATTACGATGAACAGGGAACGGTTGAATCATCTCATTCAAAGGATAGTAGTATATTCCATTTGTACAGCCTTCCAATACAAGAGGGATATCGGTTGTATAATTACCTTGATCATCCATTATTTGAATATATGGTGTCGTGGTTGTTTTCAACCATTTGTCGGCAAACATGGCATCAGTATCGCTGCTACCACCAAATGGAATAATGCATTCTGTACATGTTGGGAATACGATTCTGTATGTGTGATGTTCAACAGGATTTGTTGCACTTGATGTTTGATAATTTATTGATGTTATCCTTGCAAACATTAATCCATTTACTTCATATGAAAATGTAAATGCCGAATTGCTTATACTGAGCATCTTGTTTAAACTTTCATCTGTATACTTCATTGAACTGATGATACTTTCTTCTGAAAGTTTCTCGGATTCTATTATGATATCGGAACCGTTGTTGTCAACGGTTCCTTGGAATATTTCTCCGGTTGTTTTGTCTTGAACTTGAACGTGCTTGTCAACTTTCATCAACCAATGTTTTCTTTCCTGATCTAAGATTAAACCAAGATTATTATATCCGAGATGAAAATATATCTTCTCAGGAATACTCTTCATATTTTAACCTCCTTAGTTTATTTTAACCCATTCATCAACAAAGACATATTTCTCTCCATTCATTATAATCAATGAATTTCTGGATACATCATTATTGTTATCATCAATCATTCTGAATCCGGTTAAATCAATATCTTGATTCAACTTGAATATGTTTGTGATTTCGGATGTGTAATTTTTGTTGTCCATTTTCACGTTTGGATGGTGAATATCAATAAGATATTCATATCCACCAGTTGGTTGTTCTCCTACAGGAATTACATTATCGCCATTGAATATAACCGCTTGTTCATTGATCTGTTTGATCCGTTGGATATCCTTTTTATAATAGATGGGTGAATCATAATAATTTGACAAGATATAATTACACAGCATTTCTTCGGTATATGCATTTTCAGTACCTTCATATTGAAGAAGAATTGCATTTGGATATTCATTCTTTATGAATGTAATCAATGCACCACGATTCATACTGTTTATCATATTTTCAAATATATTATATTTTTTTGATGTTGTAAACTCATTATATTTGAACAACGGCGCTTTCATATGTCCTGTTTCGGTGATGAATTTATCTGACATAACATCAAGGACAGTCATCGGTTTTTCGGATACATCTAATCTGGTTGGAGTAATCATCTCCCATGTAGTAGCCGTATCTTTTATTGGATTATAATAACCAAACAACGGTTGTGCATAGTTTAAGATTATCTCCAATGATGTACCTTTGTTCCTTGTGTATGGAAGGTTAAGATCATTATATCTTGGGAACAATGTGTTTGCTTTATCATCAATAACACGTTGATCTGTATAATATGTTAGACGATAATATCCAACAGGACCATATTCGGTAGGATAATCATCAAGAAGATAGTACGATGAAACGTAATTTGGATATGTGAAAGTTTCAACTTGGTCGATAGGTGTTGATACACTAACTTCAGATTGTTCTGAGTATTCATTCATAGATTGATGATAACTCAGTCTGTGACGTGTCAACAGGTTATACAGCATAACATTTCCTGTTTCACGTTTATTTATATCATATCTGAAGTCGTATTTGTTATCGGTTATCTCAGGACCAACGAATTGTGATCTCTGTTCCCAATGATTTGTTTCGGGATTCCATTCCCAGAACCACAAGAAGCCATACTTATCAAACTTGAGCGTGAATAACCCATCCAACGCTTCATTTGACGTATGTGTGGTTACTTCTTCCCAAACAGAATTCTCGACGGTTAATAATACTTCTAATCCTTCACCTACACCAGATGTTGTCTCTGTTTTGAAATATGTCAATTGGTCATCCAGATTAGCAACATTGATTCTTTGACTGTCGGGCACGTCCAGTTCGATAGTATAAGCACCACCGTCAAACGTATTTACAACCGTACCTGTTACAAGGATACCTCCGAGATAGAACGTAAACTGATCACCGGGTTCATATCCATGACCTGGTTCCGATATACCTATACCAAAATCGGAAAAGAATATAGTCGGGTTAAGATTGATCTTTTTTGTGTATGGTGTATATGATCTGACAGGTAAGTGCATATCAAGGTTCTGGGACTCTTCGAAGAATCCGATATGTGTCATCCTTCTGTCAACATAATGTGGATCTGTACACCATCTGTTTTGTAAATAATTGACAAGTCGTTCTTGTTCTTCGTCGTTAAATGAAGCATTCTGATGAATGTATGAGGTATCGACTATGATAGTTGGTGCAACACCGGTTATGTGAATCAATTGAGAGAACGATGTTGGTATATCACATATACGGGCAAAAGTTCTTTCCGGTTTAGGATTGTTTGTTTTTGCATTGTTTTCGTATAGACATGAATCATTTGATATAATGAATACACGTCCATATTCGAGTTCTGGATTCAATGATGAAGAAGTTAATGAAAAAATACCATCGCCATGATATATGAAATGCGGAGCGTTTGCTCTACCAGGAAGATGTTCCTCTGCAAAAGTCTCGTCATCAACATATGTCATTGCCGTTTTTACGTCTTTCATATTGAGTGCTTTGTCTTCTGTATAGAACACATCGTCATAGTTGAAATCGTATTTTATCAATACTTCCATATCATCATTATACTCTTCAACATCTTTATGTGGTAATGATGAATCCACAATAATCGCAGCTGTCTGTTTGTCTACAGCTTTCTGATTAAGTTTGTTTGACACTTCATTGATGGCGTATACTTCAACATGACTTCTGTGTTGAGTTCTGTTTTCCAATGTTTTGAAATACTTTGGTAAACCATCAAAGTCACCCAACGAATGTATGAAACCATTCTTCTTCAAAACGCCATTATCCGAATAATCCGAACATGTTTCGAGATGAACACCTGTAACCGCATTACCAAACATACCATCAAAATTGTTTAATTTATCTAAATTAAATTTCAATAAGAAGAATGGTAATAATGATTGTGATGGATCACGAGAATCGAACTCGTCGATACATTTATATGCATATGTACGATTGATGTATGTCGTTCCATCATAATCGTAATCACCCTCTTGTGGAGTGTGATAAGACCAAGTGTCCGTTTCTCCCGGTTTAAGAAACATATTTGCGATCTCATTGTTATATGATACAACAACACTTGACACGGGTTCATTCCAAGGTTGATCTGCACGTACATATTCTATTGATGATATGACTGCGCTCTCATTCAATGGTGCATATCCCTCACGGAAAGATGTCGTATCAGTTGATCTGATCTTGATAAACCACTTTAAACCATCCAATGGATTATAAGGTGGATAATTGTCATAATACGTTTTTGGATATACCATAGATACACCATGTCCGTCAGTACCGACAACCAATAATGGATTTCCATACTGGTCAACATTATTAACGAATCCCAAATCAGGGATAACATCAAATGTTTTACAGTGCAACCATACCAATGGTTGGTTAACTTCACGATACGTCAACGTACCGGTTGAACGTTCTTTGACAGTGAGAGTTTGAGTATCTTCATCATATTCATATAAACGATAATTCGTTTTATTTAAATGAAAACAATACTCGATTGGAAACGAACAAGAAGCATCAAGTGTGATATCTTCATATGTATCATCTTCATTTGTTATACGCAAAATAGGCGGAGTGTTTGTTATAATGAATTCATCTTTTTTGACTGTTGGATCACCCCAACTCTCGGCTCTCAATATATTTCGTTTTATGCAGTCGGAGAAGATTATTGAGTACTTCTTGTTTGATAACAAGACATCGTCCTTAAGAGTTGCAACCAACATACTCTGCTGGTCATATGTTTCTATGAGTTCGGAATACATGATGTTGAAATAGAAATTGAAATCATTATGTGTTAACAAAGATTGAATTGGTGGTTTATTCATTCTCATCTTACGTGATTCAAAATATATCTCAGAACCAAAATTATCCACGGTACCAGCATATTGCAAACCGTTAATATCCACACGACCATAATCCTTTTTGGTGTAACCATCAAAGAATCGGTTCATTAATTGGAATACTTTTCTCGCGCTATCTGGTGTGACCAATGGTGTAAACTTTTCAGCCATTCAAGAAACATCTCCTTTCTGAAAAATACTATTTTCGAATGTACATAATTTTTTCGATTAGAGAGCGAACTCTCTAATACTCTTTACAGAAAAAATATTAAGGGAGGAAGAAAAATGATTGATCGTTTCATTAGTGAATTTGATAATCCAACGAAGCATATTAAGGTTGATCTCGGAAAAGAAAAACCTTTATGGCAATACATAAAACAAGCCATACAGGATATTGAGATAATCAATATGCTCGGGTTAAATCCCATAGATGATTCAAATTCAGTAACCCCATTCATTCATTGTATTAACTGGGAATGGAATCCTCACCCACCTGCGTCAGAGATACAAGATAGAAGACGTGAAACAGGGGACAAATTATCAACAAAATACATTGAGAATACACGTATAGGCATTCTCAAATTTGATATCTTCTGTGGAGCACGTGATAAGAATAAATTTCTTGAGACGCGTGTTATCCCCAATAAAGTGTATGTACCAATCGAGGATGAACAGGGTCGTTTCTTAGTTGGAAACATTCTGTATCCTAAGTATCAGCTCGTTGATAAATTCGTATATCCTGTTAAAGGTGGATGGAAGTTTGGTGAAATAATTAAATCACTTCTTCCTATTGAGATACATAAGGCTCCAGTAACAGAAGTGGATATAGATGGTGCTGTTGTTACTGGTGATAGATGTGAAGTAAAGATTTTCACGACAATGGAGTGTATGCTTGCATGTTTTATGCATATCATAAATCCATTGAGCTACCTTAGTTGCTTCCCAATGTTACAGTTCAGTGACCGGGTCCTCAAGGAAGATAAAGATAAATTCTATTACTTCAAACCGCTTGAAGACAGGGATATATATGTCAAAGCATACAAGAAAGCGTGTGAACGTTTTCCGTATATCTGTTCCGTTCTGGTAATGGCATGTGATATAATAAGAAAACATAAACCGGAAGACCTCGACCAACTGAGAGACACTAAGTGGTGGGTTTATCAGTTATCATACTATGAGAATGCGGTTGAGCATCGTGGAGCTTGTCATGAAATGCATGTCGCACGTATGCTTGATACTATTACGGCGGAGATTCTTCCTATTCCTGAAGTTGATAAAAGAACAATGATGTCATTGTTGAGATACTCTTTAATGTCTGAATTTGGAAATATCAATATATTTGATTACAAGAATAAACGTCTCAGATTGAATGAAGCAATCTCAACAATAGTAACTGCAGAAGTATCTGCAAAGTTGAAGAAGATGTTCAAGTTCGGAACACACATCTCAATGAACGATATGGAACAGCAGTTACGTTTCACACCAAAGGTACTATTAAAGAAACTTCATTCGATAGGAATAGTTGAATCGATTGACTTTGCTAATGACTTGGATTATTATCAGCTGCTTAGATTCACAACAAGTGGACCAAATGCTTTGGGTAACAATGATAAACACAAGATCAAATTGTCCCATAAACAATTACATCCATCACAAATGGGATACATCGATTTGTTATATTCATCAAAAGATGTTGGTCAGAACGGAATGCTTTCTCCATATGCTGATTTATCGGGATTCAATGAAGCGGATATAAATGATATACCAAACATTGATTACGAGTTGTATGAATTCATACAGATCGAGTTTCCTGATTATAAACGTCTCACATTTAACGCAAAAAACAATGTCGATTATAAGAACATCCTTGACAAACTCGTTATGTCATCATACGTCAATCTCAACTATCATCCGTTGGAAGTTGACTCTGATCCGACATCATACAAACAGGTCATCAGAGATGAATGATGGAAAGGATGTAACATGAACGGGTTTAACAATGATGCGAAGAACTTTACGATGACATTGTTTAATGGTAGCATCAACAAAGAACTTCGTGCTGTGTTCGGATATAAGTACGTACTTAATTCTCCGGATGGCAAATACAAAAGTGTCAAAACAACAGAGAGAGGAACAATAATCCTCAATCATTCTTATTCATTAACAATTAACCAAACTTATGATGTGATGGGTATATTCATACCCGGTAAGGATTGGGAACGTTTCTGTGTATTATTAGACAAGACTGTCAAGTTAGTGTCAGACAATCTTTATGAATTATTTCCAAATGTGGATAGTTCAGAATTTGATATCGATTCTAGAACGCTTGACAGATTTAAAACAGAGAAAGCTTGTTCATCTGCAGGAATGTCAATGTACCCAGATATATGGGTGAACAAAGAAAGTCAAACGTATCCAGCGATACAAATAAATACAACCTTCGGACAGTGTACTTCTTTGAAGATACCGTTAGAAGATGCGATTCCATTGAATTCATTACTCAAAAAGGTAGACCCGATTCAATATGGATTGGGTATTATAGAAGCGATGGAATCAATAAGATAAATGTATACGGGGCCATGTGGCCCCGTATATTTTTTATATTGCATAAGTCTTCTTTATTTTGTTTGCCAGATGATTGAGATCTGTGTGTAACGCATTACCTATGTTGGCAAAAATGCCTTTGGTTGATAATGCAGACATACCGAGTGTCAGCTTTGTTATGAGTCTCATGCTACCATTAACACGATACTTATCAACACCTGCACATTGTGCAATGTAATCGAACATGGTATTATTGTTCAAGAACATTGCAGGTTTATCCATACCAGTAGCAACAAGAACATGTTGAAGATCTGTGACAGTCATATTTATATCTACTGATAATGGATATCCATGTATTGAGAAATCCTTTCCCGAAGGATTCTTCGTGATGTCAACCTGAGTAACCATGCCAAGACGAGTACCCCATAAGCCAGGGATATTCAATTGTACAACCGGTGGATATGCATATGCAGATGCGGTGTTCCTTGACATATCTGGAAGTACTAATGGAAGTGCAAATGACAAAGGAACACATATATCCGTTAAGTATGAATAAGGATCTCCACCTGATGCAGATAAATGTATTGTTATGCTCTTCGATGTTGTTGATGTATGTGATTGGAATATCTGTGGATATATTGTGTGATCACCGACATAGGATTTAGCCAAGCTACCAGCAACCGAAGCTGTGAATCTACCAAGTCCACCACCCAATCCAGATAATACTGCTTCTGCAGCATTAATTGATTTGGAAGCTATTCCAATGATAGCATCATCGATAGCAGACTGAGACGAATTCGTCAAGAATGCGATTTCATTACCAACGGCAGAACCTTGATTGATTACAGATGCATATACTTGGGAATCACCGACAGAGTTTGTATAAGATTCACTACTACCTGAAGGATCTATCATAAAAGAAACATATTGGGATGTGTCTCCGTTCTGTGTATCGATTGCAGTAACAGAACCAAGTTCGTTTTCTTTTGTAGGTGTGATGTATCTGTAGTTGGCCCATACATCAGTTTCTTCTTTGTACTGTCCTTCAACACCTATCTTCATCATCTTATTTCCGATACGAACAGATGCATTGGTAACACCTAACATCGTTGCAAATGCATTTATCATAAACTTAACTCGTTGGATATATGTACCCCAATCGGAATCGAATGTGTAGAATGGTTGCTGAACACTCCAGGATGTCTTCAATGCAGTACGTAATGCACCAAAGCCGCTGTCGATACTGTTCAACCAACTACCCAGGTTGTTTAACATACCACCAACTTCTTCAGTTTCTGTATTTCCAGATGAAGCGTACTTATTACCATATTCATCGACTTCTTCTTGAATAGGAAGATCTTTACTTTCACCTTCTTTATCAAGTATTCTTTTATATGTTGACAAGTTAGCATCTTTAAGGTCTACTTCTTTTCCACCAGTGATTTGGTTCCTTCCATCTTTTGTGTTTGCAAATATGTAGTCACCATATTTTTTCATTGCTGATGCATATTGTATAAGGTTACGTACACCGGACACAAGACCATTCATACCACCTGTGAACACAGCTCGACCAACAACAATGTTGCATATTTCTGCATTGGTCAATATCTTCTCGAGATAGAAGTCACCAACCGGACCAGGATCATCACCTTTAGATGATAGAAGTCTCATGTCATTAAGATGAGTTAATTGATGAGGTGCTCCAAATAATCTCGGTGAATATGAATTGAGTAAAGGATTTGATTGGAACAAACCATATTCATCGGTATTTACTTCACCACCTATACCTGGCAGATAGTATGAATATGTTGATACGGGTTTTAATGAACTTTCGGGTTCGTTATCACCGAATAATCCTGACACAAGGTTTACAGCTCCATTAATTAATGCACCACCCGGTGTAAACTTAAGAACGTCGCCAACTATATTTGCACCTGTTTCAAGAGCGGAAGCACCGACATTAATAATATCTCCAGTAACATCAGCAACCTTATCTACTACATCACCTGCTAAGTCTACTGTGTTCTCAACAAGATTTACTGCTTTCTCACCGATTGCTCCAACAACTTCACTACCTGATGACAAAACGTCGGATACATTATCCACGACATTTTCTGCCAAGTCACCAGCTGCTTTGATACCTGTAGTAGCGATATCAGAAGCTGTTTCAGCAGTGTTCTCAATTATATCACCAGCCACCTTGGCTCCTGCCTCAATCACATCACTGGCATTCGTCTCAGGTGTAAGATCTATATTTCCAGCCATAATAATCCTCCTTTATAATAGTATAGATTACCCATCGGTTTTCTAAACCATTTTCAGAAAAAATATTTTTTCTATATATACATATTTTATGTGCAAAGACAAGGATTGTCTTGCTAATGAATATTCATTAAATCTAAAAAAGAAAGGAAGAAGAAGACATGTCGACTTCAGCAATTCTTAGCATTATCGGTTGCGTAGTTGCAGGCGCAGCAACAGCAATAATTCTGGTAGTGAAAAAGGTTAAAGAAAACAAGAGACTCAAAGAAGAAAATATCCGCATGCAGGAACGTTATGACGTATTCGACTTTGATGACGATTATGGACCAATACCCAGAAAGCATCGTAAAAAGAAACGGCGTCACAAACATACCGTTGATTATTATGAACCGGAACCCGAATATATACCACCGGCTCCACCGAGTCCTCGTCAGCAGGATGGACTCGTCGTTACAATTATAAAAACATTGGCTGACATGGGTTGCTTAAATGCAAAACCGCAGTCATTCTATGGAGGTGCTAATATGTATCCAACATATTATTCTGGAATGAATAATGATCCATATGGATATAACAGAACGTCAGAAACATATTATGGTTATGGAGGGAATAGTGGGGGATATGACGACCTCGATAGATTCTTCTCTGGCAACCCATGGAACAGAGCTCGCGCTGCGGCACAGGCACAGTGGAACCAGATGAGTGGCGCGTCTTATCCAAGTTATATGCGCAATCCATATCCGGACATAAATAACTATTATGCTTGGGGAACTCCGTTCTCACCATATACACAGCCATATGGTTATGGTAATTCATATTCCAGTGGTACTGATAGACAGTTTGCAGAGAAAACAGCACGTATAGATTCAAATGGAAATAGATATGATGCAAATGGTTGTAAACTGTATGTAGATCAGTATGGTAATGTATGCTCAGAACCATATGGTGGATTCCGTTATGATATGAATGGAAATCAGTATGATGGATATGGCAACTTGGTCAGAAGGGCAAACGATGTATTACCTCAGCACAGAGAGGAACAGCAGCGTGAAGTTCAGCGTCTTAGATATGGATATACAAATAACAATGTTCCACCGACACAGAATCCAGCATACAATTCGGGATACAGATATCTGACACCCGATGAGTTGGATAGACTGTCAAGAGAGCGTCGTTATACAGGATCCAACTATGATGAATATAACTTCATAGACCCGAACTATACAAGGAGAAACAATCCACAGGGAAGTATAGATCCTGAAGTGGATATGTTGATTAAGAGCGGCAAAATTAATTATACATGATAAATTATTTATGCAGGTACACCAATATGTACCTCAGTAATTTATATATGCATGTGATACCCGGTATATATAAATTTATCGGGTATCAATAAATTCAAAGGAGGATTAAACATGAACAATGGATTCTATCCAAATGGTGGTGGAGATTACAACTTCTTCCAGAATCAGAACTTGACGAGAAACTATCAGTCTGGTGGTTTTGACTTCGGACCGGATGCTGTTGAAAGAATCTTTGGAAACATCAACCAGACAGTCCGTGGTGTCAAAGATGTAATTAATACAATTGCAGATGATTCCAGAAGAAATAATAATTACCCACCACAGCAGTATTATTCGGGTTATTCTGATTATCCAAGATATAATTCCGGATATGGAAACGGCGGATATTCACCTAACAATGGTATCGTTGGATATGGTTGGGGTGATATCCCGATGGCTGCATTTGCATCTCAGAATTCATATACAGGAACAGGATATCCTGGTATATGGAATCCGGCATATGGAAACGGAGGAAATTATAAATGAAGCTCATTGATCTTGCACATAAATACGTAAAGACAGAGAAGTTTGAAGTTCCTGATGACACATCACCAAACGTCCCTGACAAATATATCGAAAAAGTCGTCGGACTCGGTAGACTGTTTAAGCCGTGTTCAACCAGACTCGGAAATCTTGAGTTCCCATTCGTCGAGTCTGCACTTAACTCAGTAGATGTAGAAGCAACAGCCAAGTCAAAGCTTGGTTGTTCTTCCATTCCGGATGAAGTCATTCAGGCTTTATCCATGGGAATATATGAAAAGTTATACAGTGAACTCAGTGAAGTTGAATGCTCAATAATAAAACTGTTGAGCGTTTACATTATAATATCTATATAAATTAAGGAGGAAACATCAATGGAAACTTATAAGACAAAATGCGGAATCGAACCTATTCCGGTAAACTTCTATCCATATTCTGAAGCTGATGTAACACGTCATCTGCAGAACAGAATTCTCGGTTTCACAGTTCTCGTTGATTATGAGAGATGGGACGGAGCTTTCGGTAATGCATATGTCAGAATGAGAGTATGCATACCTGCAAAGGAGCTTTCTCAGACAACAGCAACCGGTAATGATTTCATCTCAAGAACTCTGCGTGCTGATGGTGCAGCATGCCAGTTCAGAGAAGACATCATCAAGTCGATCGAACCTTTCATGTATCCCAAGAACATGGAGAATCTGTATCAGGATCCTCAGATCATGAGACAGCTTACAGAGAAGGGTATCGATGCTAACCGTCTTGCTGAGCTCATCAACTTCTCAACATTCAAGCTCTCAAGAGACGACAACGGCATCGATTACTGGTGCATCTATCTCCAGCCTGAAAAGATCATGGAAGATATGACTATCTCAGCAGACACCGGTAAGCTTGAGGGTAAGATAAATGTTATTTCTGTTAAGGGCGGTAAGAATCCCAAGACAGGTTTATCAGAGCCTATCCGTTGGGGTGTTCAGCAGGATCTTCGTGCATCCGCAACATCAGTCACAAGCGGCGTAACCGTAAATGAACTTTTCAATCATATAATGTAAATTTATTGTGAGAGAGGGGCCGGGCTTTCCCGGCACCCTTCTTCTCTTTATGAGAGGTAGTGGCTTTATGAATGTAATCACTGAATCTAATATGATAGATCTTTTGAATGATTACTTCGATTCAGAATGTATTAAACCAATCGTCGTTGGTGGTATGGTTGGAACAAATGTTTTTCAATTTGCGTTAGATGCAGCCACATCATATACGGTGTTTGAAAGGATATTAATCATCGAAGGTATTCAAGATGTGATCGGTCTTCACAGCAACATAGCGTATGGTAATCACAAATTCTATGGGGAATTATTCGAAAATCGTTTGATAAATGTTCCTCGTGACAAATCATCATTAGAAAATTTCTTTTCTATATCCGATCCTATCAGACATATACCTGTGTTGAAACCAAACATATGTGCAGATGCAATGATTATTAATGATGCACATATGATACCAAAAACATATCTTGATCAAATATTGACAGGATGTAAAATCAAGGTCGTGTGTATTGTTGATCCATTTGATATTAATGGTGAGGGATACTCAAACGTACCAACTGTTGTTGACACGCTTCATAAATTACCCAATTTGATGGTACGTGCACGTGGAGTCTATAATGTTGAATCCAGAGCACTTGATAAATCCGTGTCGTCTATATTGGATAAAATGCATTTGACACAAAGGTCGATTGGTAAACAGGATGAAAATCAATACATATCTACTGATGAGAAATTAATAAAGCTGGTACAGAATCGACAAAGAGAAACACCTTTCAAGAAACATCAAAAACTGATAGTGCGTGATAAACACATAATACATTCAGTAATAAAAGATGAATCATTGATAAAGCATGATTTCCCATTGACAGAATATTCAATGGCAACAATAACTCAGGCAGGAAATAACATGTTATATCTGAAGATGAGAGTGTTCTCATCCAAAATATATGTATACGCAAAACCGACATATTCAATGAATAGTAATGCTGGTAACATACATGTTGATCCTGCAAATATCTTATCGTTGACAGATGCATGTCATCATCGTTATAAACATGCAGTATACGCACCTGGATCTATATCCGCATTGGATAAAAGGGAATGTTATGCTTTGTTAAAATGTACGAATCATCTTACAATAGTCGAGTAGTGGGGATGTGATATTTTGTGTTTAAGAGACGTAAACAAAAAGAACAATTAAAGCAGTATGGTGCAATACTCCAATCGTTGATGAATATGTCGGAGACAATTGAAAAAGCAACCGATGAACTTCAAGGACTTCAGATGGGAGAGCTCTCACATGTTGCGGCAATTAAAGGTTTAATGTTGTCACTCGATACACTGATAATGGCATATATCAATAACCCATTATCGTTACCCTCGACAGCATTGGAACTTCCCAAAAAGTTTAATGATATAAATAAGATGTTTATCAAGGTTTGTCAGATACAAACACAGATCGCAGAAATCAATATCAAGTTAAAAGATATAACGGCACATGTTATCAGAGAACCAAATATGAAGTTCGAACTCGACCCTGTAAAGGCAAATCTTGAAATGCATCTCGGTGATCGTATTGGAGTAACAACAATTCAAATTTCACAATTGAAATTCCGTATACGTCAATTCCAAAATGTGATAATCCCCGAACATACAGTTGTTGCACTTGGATTGGACGTATTGGAAGAACGCAACAAAATGAAGAGTATAAATAAAGATGGTATCTCATATTCAATTGATTTTAAACTTGTTCCCAAGAATGAACAGTTGAATATAAATAATTCAAAGGAGGTATCATCTAATGACACCAAACGAGGAAAGACGCCCGAATGACTTTAATGATGTATTCGATTATCTTGAATACTCTCGTGTCAGAGAGGTCAATGTCATCCCGGAAGTAGATTTCAAAAGACTTGTTTCCGAGGTATTCCACTCAATCGCGGAAAACCTTCGTAAGACATACGGTCCATACGGCAGACAGGTAATGATACAGGAAATGAATGAGAGTATGACAACAAAGGACGGTTATAACACATTCTGTGCAATAGGTTTCAGTAACCCATACAAACAGAGAGTATATCAAAACATCAGGCAGATATGCGAACGTGTAAACCGTGTAGTTGGTGACGGCACAACATCATGTATTCTTCTTGCAGAAAAGATGTTCAACAAGATCAATGCGATAATCGAAACACCGGATGATATGAGAAATGCACTCATTGCATTCAATGAAATCGAAAGAGATTATCAATCACTTGGTAAGCTTGAGCGTGACAAGAAGAATGGTATGATAAAACCACTCACACCGGAAGCTCTCAAGAATCTCATAAGTCTTGCGGATAATTATGACTTTGAGTTGGCAGACATCCTTATCAAAGGATTCAAACCAACTGTTGAAGACGGTATCGTTACAAATGTAAGAAACCTCATCGTCGACAAAACAGTTGATCCGGAAGCAAGTACGAATATTCATTATGAGTTGAAAGAATTACCCGGTGAATATCGTGTTCGTGTTGAAATGAATCCGGATGTTGCTTTATCATATGAGAATTGGTCAAATGTAAAGATGGCGGTATTCGACCATGTATTTACAGAGAATGATTGGTTCAAGTTCTATAAGGAATATGATAAAGAAAACGAACCTGAGACAGTAATAATGGCAACCGGCTTCACAAAGAAATTCTTGGATGCGATATACGCAACACAGTACTGCTTCTATGAATGTGAGAAGAATGAAAAACCAATCAAGATCAAACTCGCAATCATAAGAGGGCAGTTTGTTCAGAAAGAAGTTTCTGATCTCTGTGCTATGATCGGTACTGACAAGATCAAGATAGAGACTCCAATCATTGATCATTCGAAGTTGCCGACCGTTGATATGTGTGTATTCGACCAAAACTGTATGTGCTTCAAGGGACTGACTGCACCAATCGAATACATTCAGACAGTAAAGGAAGACATGAGACGTGATGACACAAAGTCCTATATTTTGAAGAAGAGTTACCTTGACAGAATCGATGCAATGATGCTTCGTGGTTCGGGTGACACAAGTCTCAAAATAAAAGGAAGTACCGCACTTGAAGTTGAGCTTATCGCAGACAAGATAACCGACTGTACATCAATAGTCAAGTCGGCAGTTGAATACGGTATCGTACCAAACATGCTCAAGTACGGATGGGTCAGAACAGGTGATAAAACATTCCTCGATGAAAATGTGAAATCGAAGTTATCAAAAGACAAGCTCAAGAACATGTGTGAAAAGATCGAAACCGCTATATGTGAATCAATCGAAGGACTCTTTGAGGATATATGGCATTCAAAGTATCTGAACACACGTGATGATGATGGTTTGGTAACTATCGATCAATTCTATAATCATACTTCATTCGATTTCTCTTATGATGTAATCGAAGAAGAAATAACAAAGGTATACGAATTCCCAACATCTCCACAATATGATTTGGAAGTAATAGTTGCGGCGGTATCAATCGTTAAGTATCTTATTACATCCGGAGCATACATATTCGATTCTAACTTGTTGGGAAGATCACCTCAGCAAACGTTATAATATTATATTATACACCCGGGGAAACCCGGGTGTATTAATAATCCCAATTTTTGAACAGAAATGTACCAAAATCTTTTTGAGGTGACGTGGGATATGAAATTAAAGAATAATATATATCGAGATATGTTATCCATTCTCGTTAGTAATCAACAAGAACTTCGTAATCAACAGACAATTGCGTTGTTCTCAAGAACTTTATCTGAGTACCCATCTAAGAGCATTGAATACTTATCGGCGATTCGTGTTATACATTATTTGGAAAAGAATATTAATGCGATATCCGTTATATTGGAATCCATGCATGATGAGGGTGAAGATGAAGAGATAATATCAACAATCGAGCTTCTCAATAGAGAACCATCAGTGAAGACGGTAGCAGAAGCAAATCGTCTGTGTGAAATAATCGCAGACTACATAAGATATTCAAGAGTATTGAAAGTCAAGAATTCATACATATCTTCATTTGACATGTTGGATGATGATGACAATACAAACATAAAACAAACGGTTGATACATTGTACAAATTATCAAATGATATCTCACAAGCGTACAATGTTGCAACAGTATCATCAATAGCACACACATTTGATACTGATGATGTTGAAGCAATGGAATACGTTGTTGCAGAGACACAAGCTTCAAGAGCTCCTGATAGAGTTATCGTGACTGGTATCAGGTTCTTGAACAAACTGTTGTCTCCTGGATATCTTCCAGGATATTTGTATGTGTATGCGGGTCTTCCTGGTAACTACAAAAGTGGTATGTTATTGGAAGGACATGTTGATACTTGTCGTTTTAATGAACATATCAAGAATACAACAAATGGAAAGATACCGATATCAATCTACATATCAATGGAAAATAATATGTCACAAACCATTCGTAGATTGTGGGGTATACTATATCCGGGTGCAGATATGAGCGTATTCTCTGCAAAAGAAGTAACAGAGATGATCAATAAAGCATTAACATCAAACGGAATGCGTTCGGTTATTCTGTATTATGGATATAGAGAAAAGTCAACCGCTGATTTGGGAAATATCATTCGTTCATATAACGATGACAAACATCAAGTTGTTGCGGTATTCTTTGACTATATTAAACGTATTCGTCCTGCACGTACAGATGCAGCGGCAACATCATCGGAAAAAGCAGAGCTTAATGCAATCATGAATGAATTGAAATTATTGTCAATTCAATTCGATATTCCGATTGTCACAGGACATCAGTTGAATAGACAAGCACAAGCGGCTATTGATAATATGATTCAGAACGGAGGTTATGATAAATCAAATGAAGTGTTGAATAGATCTCAGATAGGTTCAGCATTTGAAGTTGTTGAAGTTTCTGACTGGTTGGGCATTATTCAAATAGAGAATCATAGAGAAACGAAAACTCTTATGATCAAAGCGGCAAAGCAAAGAGATAAGGAAAGTAGTGATGGTGATAACTTTGATGCAATTCGTCATCCATTTGTATCTACAGACTCATTTGCTTTGAAAACAGATTTGAATGAAAAGATACCTTTATCAGATCCATTATATCAGGGAAGACAGCATAGCAACTTTATGAAAGAAATATAAAAAATATTTAAAAATGCATATGTATATACTTTATGTGTACAAAACATGGAATGATGCTTTTGTACACATAAAAATATAAAAGGAGGAAAGCATATGGAATGCTACAACAAAGTCATTTCTCCGAGTGAGATAATTGACTACTCCGGTCTCGTCATCAGTCAGTATGAAAGAAGATTCCCCGGGATCTTACATTCCCAGCCGATGGTTGGTTTCAAGATACTGATGAAAGATTTGGATGCCTTTAAAGCACCTGGTCAGGACCGTCTTCGTTACATCGATTCGTTTCTCCCGAGGATATTAACTGGTAATGGTTGTATCTTAAGAGAAACACATTCCACGATGCCAGATGGTATTTGGCTGATCACTTTACCTGTACCGATCACACAGTTAAATGATACGGTCGTAAACCAGATCGGAAGACTCTCACAAATCAAGAGCGTTCTTGAAAGAGAACTCAACATTGTTCCGTTGGATGTTGTTGAGGTTAACATCTCCGGAAGATGTACAGTTGCGGATATGGAATCAAGAATCGCTTCTGTTATCATTCCTGAGAACATCAGGGATATGCATCAGCAGCCTGACAACTGGTCATGCAGACTCGGAACAATCATTCGTATCAACGAAGGTTTCATGTTGTTAAGAACAAGATGGAACATGGGCAACTTGGATGACTTCCATCGTAAAGAAACAATGTTGCTTATATCGAATATTTTATCAACAATATTCAGATAACATATGATTACAAAAAATAATTTTTAAGGAGGATTCTCTATGTATTACGATTACAGCGAATATAACTTCTTCCGTCCGAAGAATGTACCGAATGATTTCAATACATCATATTATTATGATGGCAGGATGGCATCCCGTCCTGTGAACCCGTTCGATATCGAATCGAGAAGAAACCAGTGTTCACCCATGCAGCCAACATATACACCTACAAACGGTGCTTACAATTATGCACCTTATCAGCAGACAAATATCCCTGCTGATTCCAGAAGAAACGATACTGTTGGTAATCTGAACACCGATCTTTTCAGACAGCAGCAGGCTTACTCACAGCCTATCAACATGCAGCCGCCTATGCAGCCTATGGCACCTATGCAGCCACAGAGACAGATGTATATGGGATATACACCTGTCAGCCAGTTCGATAATATGTACACAAGACCACCTCGTCCTCAGGACACATATGTCAACTGGTACGATGTTAATCACAGGGCTAATCAGCCTGTTGAACCATATCCTGCATATCAGTACACAGGCGCTTATCCACAGCCCGGTCGTGCACCGATGTCGGAAATGGATTGGTCGGCTATCGTTAAGAAGAACTTTGCAATGCAGAATCTGTAATATCTGAGAAACGGAGGGCGTTTTGGAACAGACCTATAGATCGAGGTTGAACGCATTACCGCTCGGCCTTAAAGAGGAAATAGCCGAATACGTACTCCAGTGGGGTATGACCGCTACTAATAGACGTCTTGGAATTCTTGAATGCTTCAAGAGGTATAATGTAAAGACAACTGAGCTTGGCACTGGAACAAATCGTCTCATTGTCAAGCTCGGTAATTATGCTTTGAAGATAGCTCTTGATGATGAAGGAATTGACGATAATAGACAGGAATGGGCAATATCAGAACTGTTAGCCCCTAATGTCCCCGCGACTTATGAGATCAGCGGAAACATTATTACCAAAGAAGACGGAAGTAGAGAAATAATAGGAGGCCACCTTTTGGTGGCCGACTATGCCCCAGCTTTTGCCAATTGGAGTACCTTTCTGAATTATCAACATAAAATACGTAAGATACTTTCCGAATGGGATAGTAAAGGATTCATACTTGGAGACGTTGGTACATCAAAGAAGAATTATGCGAATTGGGGATTGTTAAGAGGAAACCCTGTATGCATTGACTATGCATATGTATTCCCAGGTGGATTTGATTTGTTTGAATGTATCTGTGGATGCAAGGAGTTAATCATAAACAAATCCAATTATTCATCTTATCGATGTGCAAAATGTCAAACAGAATTCTCTGATTCGGAATTACGTTCACGAATATCTAATCAGAGAAGACATGAGTTGTTCTCAAAGGTTGAAGGTATCACAATGAAAGATGAGTATGAAGTACATGATGTGGACATCAAGTTCATTAAAGATAAACATGCTCATATACCAACACCATATGAACTGTCAGCATCTGAATTGGCAGCGTCAGTAAGAAATGTAACTAATAACGAAGACCTCATAAACTTCGTTAAGAATAGAGAACTTTAAGGAGTGAACCATATGGAATTATGGAAAATTTTAAAGAATGTAAACGCTCCGGAGAATGAGACAGAGGCTGAGACGCCCTCTGTCTCTGAACCCGTTGTTGATGAAAATAAAACAACACATGATACTCGAGTTGTTGTTCAGGAAACAAAGGCTGCTGTTGAAGAAGCTGTTGAGAAATTCGGAACAGCAGTACAGTCAAGTATGTTATCATTCTCTGACAAGTTATCATCATTCGAAGCAATGATGAAATCAATACCTGCACAGAATGCACCTGAGTGGTATGACGATATCACAATCGATGAAGTAGAACGTGATAAAATAATGACATACTTCGAAAGAATAAAGAACGAATACTTCTCTGATTTCGAAGTGAATTTGGATATGCCTGGAGAGTTCATCTGGTGCATGCCACGCTTATTATATAAAACATTTGATGATATGGATCTCAGAATGGAGAAGGATATCCTCAATCCGATGTTCTGGTTCTTCATGTCATGCTTAAAGATCGACGAAGAGATCGTAGCAAAGTTCCTTAAGATCGCACTTGATATGGTGACTCCTGATGTAATTATCAGGATAGATGAACTCCTTGGTATCGAAGATGAAACTTCCGATGATGAAACCGATGACATTGATTATGTTCCATCCGATATATATGACGACGGTGAAGATGCTTCAGATAGTGAAGAAATGGATTGTCCTCCAATGATCGAAGAAACATCCGATTTCTCACCTGAAGAGGCTGACCCTGAAGACATAGATATCAAGTCAATCGCGGAAGCTTCAACATCGGAAGAAACAACCAAGGAGGAAAATAAGAATGAATAATCCGATAGTACAGCAGCTTGCAGAGGCAACCATAAAATTCTCAGGTGATCTCCATCAGATACTTGATAAAACTCTCACGACATTTGAATCCGTGTTTGTCCCACAGCTCGAATTCAATCCGAATATCACCGGATTTGAAACGAACATCGACGGAATTCGTTTCATCGTATTAAGAGATCTTAATGCACTTAACATCATTGCACGTGTTGCAAATGAAGATGAGATACTTGCATCAGCGACTCTCAATGTGAATTTAGAGTACACCGAAAACTTTAAGAGATTTCCGAATAGCGAGTTAAAGGCATCCGTAAGAAGATGGTTCGATCTTATTTCAGAAATCACAATCGACGAAGAAGAACAGACAAATGTTGAGGAAACAATCGCTCCGGAAAATGTTGAGGTAGTACCATCAAATGATGAGGCTCCCAAACATCAGCCAACAGCTGTGCTGGCATAATTAATAAGGATGATAAGGGTCCTTCATGGACCCTTATTTTTATTTTTATTGAAAGGATGATAATGATGAGTGAAGAAATTACCATACCGCATAACACACCTGACAACCCGATAAAGGTTGATGGTGAAATGCATAAGTTCGGTGATGCAACAAGAATGACAAAGGATGGAAAAGGACGTAGTGATCTAATCCCACCGGAAGTTGTTTCTAATGCTATAGCAAAGGCAAGAGATGTATTCGAACATAATAATGGTAAAGTGACTACAACACAATCATTGTTAACAGAGCGCGCATATTATCCGGATGATACTTCAATTCGTTGTTATGAAACTATCATGCGTATGGTTATACTTGTATGGTGTAGAGAGCAAGGTGTATACGGAGAGGAGGATGAAAGCGGAGAACGGGGACACACTGTTACATTTCCAGAATATATTCGAGGTTTCAATAAGATGCTTTTGGACCTCAGTCATCACTATGAAAACGGTGCTAAACATTATGGTGTTGATAACTGGAAGAGAGGTATCCCACTCATTGGAGGAGATGAAGGTGGTTCTTTCATTGATTCAATGTTACGCCATCTTTCTCAGTTCCAATCAGCACACTTCGGATGGGTTACTGCTAACGATGGAGCATTTGTATGTGATGACGAACATGCAACATGGAATCCAGGTGACTTGTTGTTTGATGCTTCAGCAAGAAAGGTCTACATCCAACGTGAAAATTATATCGAGGAAGAAGAACCTCATCATCTCGCTGTTCTGTGGAATGCGTTTGGAGCATTATGGACAATCATAAACGGTAACTACTAAAAATAATATGGGGCTTCACAGCCCCTATTATATATTATAGAATGAAGGTGTTTTGTATGAACAATAGAATCGAATACAAATTTAGAGACCCGGAATCATCTTGTTTTCTGTATGCTTTAAATGATTATGTTGAAAAGTATAGATTAGATTGGCTTGATTCACTTGAGACTGCTTCCGTTATAAGTATCAATTTAGATGAAGAAGATAGGTATGTTGGTGTAGATGAATTCACACGTACTGCAATAGAAAAAGGATATACAATAATTGTATTCGATATAACTCATGCTATTGCGAAAGTAATACATCATCTTCGTTATAGTGATATATTAAAAGAACATGGATATGAGGAGATATCAGATCTGTATGCGACAAAGCTTCTCTTCGCAAAGAAACCAATAAACGGGTAATCGATATGTATATATTTTTATGGAAGGAGATGATATTAATGATTTTTCTAATGTCCAAAAGAGTGTTTCTGAATGTGATGTGTCCATTGACTCCCAAGTCGGTTTTGTTAAATGCAAATTATTACATTGCCGATTGTAAGTCACCCTCAAAGGTCAATGATGCAGAACCAGATACATACTTTGATGAGGAAGAACAGAAATGGGTTAAGAAGAGCAAACCGAAAACGATAGAGGCTACCCAGTTCAATATCAAGTATGGTTTAGGTTGTCTTAATCAATCGGCATATGTTACATCATTATTGTCCGATGGAGTTGATCCCGAACATGCTGTGTATGAAAGAATGATACAAAGAATGTATTCATTGAATACAATGCAAGAAATATATGAAGATCTATATCTATCACCTCGTAAAGGAAATGGTGTGTTGTTTATCATATATTATTCTGATGAATATATTATAAACTTCGGACATCTGACGGCGGAATTCCTTGCATATAATTTCGGTGAAGACATCACATTTGTAGATCCAACTTATCGTTCATATGTGAAGGGACAGTCAATTTATAAAGCTAACAAGGAACGTGCAAAGTTCGTAGAAAGCCAATTAAGAGAAGCTTCTATGTTCGTAGGATTTAAAGCCGCACTTAAGCGTGTTGAAAATGGTGACGACGTTCTTACATGTATTGAAGGCTTGACAGAACATTTAGCTTCGTTCACATTCAATGATTGTATTCAATTGTACAATATCCTTTGGCCGAATGATCCACTACCGCGTGGTAATTACACTGTCGAACAACTCAAAGATCTCATTATAACAAGAGCTGTTGATAATGCAAGATTTATGGGTAAGAATAAAGACAGTGAACAAAACCAACAGCGGCTCAGTGTCATCGATATTTATAATCCAGGATACTGATATTATATAACACAACGTTGAAATATACGTTGTGTTTTTTCTTCTAAAGGAGTTGATAAAATGAATACACCGAATTCAACAAATAGTCCGATGTCGGAATATTTATTGAAAATACAATTGATCGTGAGCAACACCGAATTCAAGGATAAATCGGAAGCCAGAAAATACGAGACAATCGAAACATCTCTTGGTGGAGATTTATATGTAAGAGCAAAAACGAATACAGATTCATTTGAATCCTATACTTACAATTCAAAAGAGGTGTATAACGCATTACACAAAATTGGTATAGATGATAATACCATAATGCGTTACATCAGTAATCCCGCTATAATGCCACAAACAATCAAAAACAAATTACTTGTTGAGGCTCGTACTGTATATTTAGCAACATATAAAGAACCAAACAAATACTATCTAATGTTAACAGGTACACCGTTTCCTGGTAATGATGAAATACCTGCCGATCCTGTGCTAACAATACCGGATGAATTTTACGAGATATACAGAAGCGATGAGGTTATATCACGTAACCAACCAATACATGAACTCCCTGAGAAATACCAAGAGTTGTTTATGAACACCCCATACTACAAACAAATGTTACTTGATAATCCGGATGCCAGATATTTGAGATATATCGGTTCTAACTCAATACCAATCGAAGTGTCTAGAGCTGCAAGAGATGGTGACATAATGAAGATAAACACCGATAAATTGACAACGTATCATCAAGTGTTTGGAAACGTTGTTGTGTCACCTGATATTGTTCATAAGTTCGTTAACGTATACAGAGAAACACGTGATTACGTTTACAATACTCTCCGTGGTAATTTCTCACAAATATATGCAAACTATGATTCATTTATTCGTTTCTTAACAGTCTATCTCGCAATAGGTAATACGATGAACGAGTTCATGAAATCTTCTTCTGGATATATCCATATGAATAATATCACTGCGAATAATCTGTTCGTGTTATACGGTCTCCCATCAGTTATAATGGAAGGAAGTTCAATGATTAATTTCTTGAAGAAGTTCCGTTTGTTATTGATGGATAAAGGAACGAACATCGTATATCGTGTTAAGGATCTTATAGGTTATAAGTATACGGATATCTATACACTTGTCATGGTTAAACAACAACTCTTCGAGAATGGTATTCCTTTATACAATGATGATGGAACACCTAAACAGGAGATATATTTCAGAAGACTTGGTACGACAGATGACAACACATCATATTTCAAGTTCAGGGATGATAAGACACAATACACCTTGGATGAAATAACTTCAGGAGATCCACGTTGGTGGAATACACCTGAGGTAGAAGAGATGTTACAAAACATGAATTATACGTTGTCAAACAGTAAGTATATTCAACTGTCAACACATATATCTATGACGGATATATGGTGGCAGACTGTTATACTGTTACGTGGTTTACTTGATAACAATTCTGAGACAAAATATACAAAAATAAATGTTAATCACAACATTGATGGTTCCAATGACATGACGATATTTGATGCTGTATTAACATTAATTATACTGATGAATTACCAACTTCAAGATTTCAAAGGTAATCGTGCAAACGGTAATCTGTATATCCCCAACGGCAAATACAATGGTAAAGCCGCTTGTTTGGATATGTTATTCAACGGATTGAATATCGCTCAAAAGTTCGAAGACTTTACTTTCTATGAGAAAGGAAGTATTGTTGGTGTCACCCTTGATCAACTGTATGTTGTACAAGAGGACTTTACGTCGGGTCATAATGACATCGATTATTACGTGCTAATAGGTAAACTCAAAGCGTATGAAGGTACATGGGATGAAGGATCACCAAAACCATTGGTACTCGGTTCACCATTCAAAGTAGCATCATTCAATTATAACATTAAGAATACTGATCCAATGTTCTATGAATCGTTATACTTCAAAGAGTATTTGGAACCAGATGTATTCATGCCTATGTTGAATAACGTGCTCAATCGTAAGACAAACAACATCGGTATGTCTTTAATGACTGATGTGAAAAGTATCTATTCATACTTGGAAAACAAACTCAGAGATTCAACAACAATTGAACAGTTTAGACAAGTCACAGATACATACAACAAACTTTTCTTGGTTGATCCATTGAGAGATTGGGCCTATGGTTTGACTGACAATACTGATGATTTGCTAATGGATGAATATAATCTTACTGAAGCTGAGTTGGTATCTTTGAAAACATTCTTCAAACTTGAACCGGATAATCCCGATTTGACAATAACATATAACAACAAAGAATACCCAATCTATTTGTATTCCGTATTAAATGCCGCAGTATACAATCTTCCAATATATCCGATTGGAGAGACTGAGCAAACATATCCATTCAGAGAAGATGGATTTGTCAAAGCGTTCACCGAAAGAATGAAAACATTTGTATCACCCGAACTTGAAAGCTCTAACATATCCAGGGCAATCAAGAGAAATTATCAGTCAATCATATCAAGCAAAGTTGAATATGATTCATCAAATACACAGTATGGTCCAAAAACATTTGATGCATTGTTACGTGTTTCTAACCCTTCTCTGTACAAGTATATTAGAAGCATGGTGAGTGCTGGAAGTTCTGACATAACACTTCTCTTGAGAGCAATCATCAAAGCACTTGAAGATTACGTTAACACATCTTTGTCTGGATTGGAATTTTCTTCTCTTGGACAGGATTCATACTTCCGTGTACTTAAAGAAGTAATCACATATTTCAAATCGTACATGGTTGAATTTGCAAAGGATGAGTTCGTATATATCTTTGGTGGTATATTTGACAATGGAGGAAACTCAGATATGTTGCGTCTCTATGATGATATACCGGCAATAGAATATCTCGGAGTACCACATGATTCGACATCGTTATTCGATGCATCTTATGCCAATATGGATGTGCCTGTAAATGATTCCGGGTTGACACGTGTGTATGACGAATGTTTATTCCGTATGGAGACAACGTATCAGAATCTTCAACAAACTGGATACGAAATATTATTTGACGATGGTAATGGAATATCACATGCACCGTTCTCTGATATCGAACCTTCATCAAAGGTAACTGGCAACATGATATACGATAAATCCCTTTCAGCATACAAAATAATCATCAACAAAGAGAATGTTGAACGAAGAAAAAAGAATTGGTATGGAACTTTGTCTCCACAGTAGAAAAGATAAACCCCCGCATATGCGGGGGTCTCTTTTAATTATTTCCAGTGATGTTTGGTTGGGATTGTCTCCCTTTTCTCTTTCTTGAAGGGGTGCTTTATACACTCCTTCATATTGTGCGCTCTTGTGAGCGCAGCCTGAGCAACCTCCTCGCCGATCTCATGAGATCTCTCAGGACTTACATCTGATCTCATAAACCGCCAAGTTTTGTCTGAAGGAACCTTATAAGTTTTTGCTGATGTGGATGTGGATGTTTCCTTGTCACTAACAGTGACAATCGCCAAAAATCTCTTTTTCATACATGACCCTCCTTGGATCTTCCGGGGCTATATGTTGCCCCTGTAAATTGGTATAGAAAGAACCTTATTATTCTTTCTATTCATATTAATAATATATATTTAGAAAGTCAAAATAATAGGAAAAAAGAAAGAGGGGGTGTTACCCCCTCTTATCTTTCTTCTTCTTTTTACTTCCCCATACTATACGTTTGGAGAAAGTGTACCAACGGTTTCCACGTTCAGGTGAGAACAATGAAAACAACCGGTCATTTATTTCACGGACTGTTTCCGATAGATCGTTGCATAATGTTAATCCGTCACATATGGATCTTACCCCTGAAAGTCTGAACCATGAAAATACATATTTATCCTCATATGGAAATACCAGGTATGCGTACTTCTTGAAATTGATTAACACATACCCGGTGTCCAGATCGGTTTTAACGTTTACTGCTGAGAGTCTTTTCTTTGAGATGGATTGATTGTATTCAATACATAACTCATGTACTCTTTCACTTATTATACCCATCTCATATTTGTTTCTGTTCGTCATGTCTTTACCCCCTGTGAGAACGAGACAAATCATCTCACGTAGTTCATCCAAAACTGTGCGGGATTAGTTCTTAACTCGATAACACTATCCGCATTTACCTCAATGAGTTTATTGATACCTTGAGGATTTGTAAGTTCATACAGCATGTGACCATTGTTATTTGTTTCAAGGAATCTATATGTGTATCCATCCTTACTGCCGTGGAAAGTATTTGCATCATACTCTCCATGTACTTTAACATATCCCATATTTCTTCACTCCTTTCTCAGTCTTCAGTAATGTCTAAAACGTGTACGATGTGATCATATTGACCAGCATGTGCATTATGTGATATAAGGAACATCTGTTCAACACCAAGAGTTGTCATCATCTCTTGAAGCATCAGTACAAATGAACCTTTCATCGCTTCATCTATAAACGCATCACACTCATCTATCAATGGAACCATATCGATTGTTAATGAAGATGCCAACGACAATGATATTGCCAATGATAACAAACATGATTCTGACTGACTACCATGTTTGATATCAGGACCTGTATGTGAGGCACTTCTGAATGGTAATAAGAAATTGTTTTCATCTATTGTCGGTGATACCAATTCAACCTCACCATCATATATTACATCCAGTAGTCTGTTTGACATACTTAAAGCATGTTCGATTTCTTCACGTATAGCCAGTACCGGTTTTCCTTTTGTTGATGATGTTGCTTCTGCAATTATACGATACATATTGTCTTCATTAGAGAATGTTGCAATATCGTCAACAGTTTTGTTATACTGATTATATGCATCCGTAAGTTTCTTCAAATCATTTTCGATAACACCGAATTCTGCCTTAGATGAATTGTATTCCTGTGAAAGTTTATCATATTCCATTTCTGCATTATTTAATGATATTGATAAATCTAAATACTTCTGACGTTTCATCTTGAGTTCATCATATTTGATATGCTTTATCTGTGATAACAACAAACGCTTTCTATCGTTATCCGACAAAGAATTCATCAATGAATCTAATAATGTTTTGGCATTCTCAATTTCGTTGTTCTTCTGAGTTATCTTGTTATTGATATCCTGTATTGCAGATTCGACATCTGTATCGGATACAATAATCTCTTCCATCATTTTGATCTTACTATCGACATCATTTAACTGTTGAATCAACCTCTTCTTTGTTTCGAGATTAGTTGCCGACTCCATCAATATTTGCAAAGGTTTTAACATGATACCAAGATTGCCATCATTAACATTGCTCATTATTCTTTTTATATTAAAGAATTCTTCGACATCTTCATTCAATGATGTTTGTGATATAAGCTTCTTAATTGATAGCACGTTCTTGTATGCGTGGTCAAATTGTTCCATGTCATATTGGGTAAACTTCGCTTCATTCGATGATTGTGCTGCCTTGAAATACTTTGATAATGTATCATATGTTCTCCAATATATACATCTATCAAGTTTTGGGCAATCGTCATTCCAATCACCATCAATGGTATTTATCATTGATTGAATTCTTGACATTACTGTCTTTTCTTTCTCAGAGTCCATTAACAATGAACCTTCCTGAATTATGAATGCAGCGACATCTATATCCTTTATAATCATATCAGTTAACAACTTAAGCTTCTTTGGATTGATTGATAATGCAATCTCTTTACATATGTTATTTATCAAATTTGCAGTTGTTAACATTGATGCATAATATGATGCAGGTGCTTCGGTATCTATTTCAACGATAAGATTCATGATTTGGTTATTGATGTTTTGTCTGGTGATTAACATGTTATCGTAATCTTCTTTGATACGTTTATTGTTACGCAAAGTATTTTCAATGTCATTCTTCTTTGCATACAGATTGTCAATGTCTTGAGTTAACATTATTCTTTTATTCTTTGCTTCAGATATATCCGCATTAAGTTGTATCTGTTGATCAACCAGTTTGTCATAAACCGAATCATCAAAGGAACCGATCTCATTACGAACCGATTCAAACATATCCAATAGACGTTCACTCTCACTCAATTCATATTGAATGTTTTCACCCCTTAATACAGAAATCTGTCCATTAAGAATATCCATTCTTGAACGCATTTCTTGTATGCTGGAGGAGAGTTCATCGTGTTTCTTTTGTTTATTTTCAAGATAAACTTTCAAATTATCGTATGACCCATACGTCGATAATACAAATTCTTTTGTATTGTTTAATGATGTAATAAGTTTATTTGTATAACGATAATCTTCCGTAGACATCTTGTGAATCTTATCATATATATCTATACCCATTGCTTTGTTCAACAAGTTCTTCCTTTGTACTGTTGACATTGAAGCAAATGATGTTAATTGTGTTCCGTTTATTATAAACTGAAAAGTGTACTTATTAATACCAAAAAGATTGTTGATAAGGGTGTTGAACACATTTACACCACCAGCGGAATTTAATTCCTCACCATTCTTTTTAATCGATGACGATACAGTGTGATTTGTACCAGATGAATTCGGTTTGTATGTGTGAGTGATATCATATACATCACCATTGAATTCGTAAACGATATTCTTCAAACCATGTTCACCCGGTATTATTAATGATAAATCGGAACGGTCATCACCATTAAGATTGATACTTGAGAACGGATGTAACTGTTGTATCAATACTGTCTTACCACATCTATTTGGACCATGCAACTGGATGATGGGTTTATCTATCTTTGAGAAATCATATTCGACTTCTCTTAAACCTCTGGCTGCATGAACGCCTATAAAATTAACAAGCTTGATATATAATATTTTCATTTATGGAAAACCTTCTTTCTGTAATATGTCAAGTAAATAATATGTGTATAAAAAAATGTATTTTTTAATATGTATATTATTCGTGTGATGAAGAGGGATAATCTCTCTTTAAATATATAAACGAAAGGATCTTGAATGTATGGAAACAAACAAGTTCGAAATCGCAAGAAAGAATAAGGTCAAAGACTTTGCACATGATCCGCTTCTTTCGACAACTATCCCAAAGATTGTTGAGCAGTTATTCTATGAAGAGTTCGGTGTTAATCTTCCGGATGTATGTGAGACTGTTCCAATCATATTTGAAGTGGGCTGGAAGAAGATAAAAGATTATGTTGAGCTCCAGCCAACAGATGAGTTCTCCATCGACATATGTGGTGTGTCATTTGAATATACCACTGAACTCGTTGATGCAGAGAAAGGTACTAACATAACACCTCATCTTGTTCATCTCCGTAACCCTGTATTCATGAAGAATGATCATCCTGTTATTGCAGGTGCTGATTATAAGTCATCTCTCATGAATCGTTATAACGCATGGAGAACAGTCAATCTTCAGGAAACAATATCATCTATCGAGAATAAGATATATGCTGAACTGATAGATGTATATGGTATTGACCTTACAGTTCCTTGTGCCGTATTCCCCATACTCGCGGCAGTATATGCTGCAGGTGTACAAGTTACTCGTGATAAGTGTAAGAACGCTGATTACGATCTTTCCGTATATCTCGAGTTGTATAATGTAATGGCTATACGTGTTGATGAAGATGAAAGCGTTCTCCTCAGACCTCTCAGAACTCTGAAAGAGGGAGTCAAGGGTGATTCAAAGATTGCCGATAACATGCATTAATATTGTGATTTGGATGATGGTTCAACAAAGCCATCATCCAATATCGTATATGAAAGGACTGATTTAAAATGGGTAATATAATAATAGGCGTAGGTAACTGTGGAACAAATTGTGTCAAGCTCGCATCACTGTCAAGCTCTCTTTCCGATGTCAGCATGTACACAATTGATTCTGTTGCCAACCAGGTAAATATGGACGACGTGGGAAGAATCAAATTCATCCCAATCATTTCCGACGAAAAGAGCGGTTCCGGACGTCTTCGTGAACGTGGTTCTGAGATGTTCAAGTTCCATGAATCAAATGGTGCATTCAACGAAATGTACGAAGAATGCAAAAATGCAAAACAGCCAATCATTGTAATAACCAGCAGCGCAGGTGGAACTGGCTCTGGTGCAACTGTTCCTCTTTGTACAACTCTCATGAGTATGGGTCTTCAGATTATACCTGTAATCGTATGCCCCAACAAAAACGATCCTGATGCATTCCACCTCAATACAAATGACCTCTTCGTAGAACTTGGTGATGTCGGAATATCCACATATTCTGTATTTGAGAACAGAAGAGGTGACGCTGATTATGAGCCTGTCAATAGAGAAGTAGTTACACTTCTTGAGATCATCTTTGGTAAGAAATACGATAAGACAGACAAGGACTCAATCGATGATTCTGATCTTGACACAGTGCTTCATACTCCCGGCAGATTCATCGCTGTTGCAGCAGCAGCTCCTACAGCACAGATACTTCAGAGAGAAATAACAAGAAAAGTATTCTCTGGTTTCCAGCCTGTATGGGACGAAGAAGACAGTAAAGAGTGTACACTCATGACAGCATATTCTCTCAAGTCTATATTTGCTGATAAGGAATATTCACTTGTATTCGCAGAAGTAAACAAAAGACTGTCGAACATGCATCAGTTTGATGAGTACAGAAATATTGTCAATGACGACAATAACGGTGTATCTGAGGCTTCAATCATTATAGCCGGTTTACCTCGTCCAAAGGCGAAGGAAATATCGACAGAGTACTACAACGCAACCGGTATAGCTGCAGGTATCGGTAAATCCACGAGACCGAACTTCTTAAACAGAAGGGGAGGTTCTGGTGATCCTAATGATCCAAACTATAAGGGTGGAAAGTTCAAGTGGAATTTTAAATAAAAATGATATGTATATTTTTATGAGGATACCCATACACCAGGTTATCTAAATATAATGTCAAGGAGGAAAAAACAATGATTGACACAAGACTTGATTACGACAGAGACAGGATAGTTCTTGAATCTCCCGAGTCTTTCAAGAAGAAGAAAGGTATATATCCTGCAGCAAATCCTGCGGATGCAATCAATCAGGATATCGTGTTCAAGAATGAACTGTATTCAAGAATCGCTGAGAGAATGCCTGCATATGCTCTTAACATTCTCTCACCAGACAATGAGGACAATGGTTTCGTGAAAGCTCTTGGTGAAGCTATCACACAGCATATCATTGATCCTGCATTCATCTCAATACTTCTTCAGTCTCTCGAACAGCGTCATGATCCTGATGCACCTAAAGCAAGAGGTGTTGTTGGTGCGTTACTGATCGATCTTGTTACCGATTATATCGCAAAGGGTTCAAGTGAAAAGGCTAAAACCAGCGATGACGGTGACAAGAAGAAAAAGAAAGAAGAAGATACAATCGACGAGAAACTTCATGCTGATACTGCTGAAGCAAGAAGAGCCGCACATATACTTCTCGATGATCTTTCCAGAGAAGTTAAGGACGTATGTGCAGAGCTTGAAGATCACGAAGCTCTCCTCATTGCAGGTTGTATCGCTGTCGGTGGTCCTATAGCTCTTAAGAGAATAATCGCAATGGATTATCCTGTAACAGCGGACGTGTTCAATATCGTTATGTATGATAACGAAGTTTATCAGTCATTGATTATTGCGGCACTTCGCCTCGAAGCTGATAAGTATACAAAGATATCGGCAAATCAGAAGGCTTTCATCGAATCTCTCAAGAGATGGGTCTTCACAAATCTTAACAATCTTACAAATCCTCACCTGATATATGATAAGCTTGTTGCTGCGTATGGATCTCAGAAGCCTGAGAATACAAAGAAATATCTTATCCAGGTTATGGATTGCGGTACTTCATACGGCTATTTATTGTCCGTAGCAAGACAACTGATAGTCAAATAAAATTAAGGAGGAAAACTCATGTACGAATATTCAACACAGTATGCAGGTCCTCAGTATGCAAATACTCAGAGGAGACAGTATCCACCCGATGTTCTTGATGCACTGAGACCATCAGCTGATGCTATCATCGATGTCGTTAATATCGATAAGATGGCTCCTCAGTATGGTCAGGTTCAGCATGACTACGGATACAAGGTAAAGAAGGCTCGTTGTGTTCACAGAATGGCTTGTTCAGATGGAACATATAACGGCTACGTTACACTCAAGAGAATGGTTCGCCAGACTAAGGATGGCCTCAAGTGCGAACTCTGCGGTGCAACTATCTGTGATAAGTTCGATGAAGAAATGCTCAAGGCGGTTGATAAGGTACTCGAGGTTCTCGATTGTATCGTGACTTTCGGTCCTGATCTCGGTCTCGTTAATCAGGATCCTATGGATCCCACAAAGGGCTTCATCGATAAGCTTATCGACACTAAGGAATTCCTTAGCATCAAGCTCAAGAAAGTTATCCCTGCATTCATCACTCTTGTCAAGAATGACACAGCATCTGAAGAGAATGAGAGAACACTTGCATCTATGTATCTCAATAACGCTAACGGCGCTGGATACACAAGTGATTCTGCATTCACTCAGAGAATCTAATCATTCAAGGTTTCCATACAATAAGAATAGTGAACGGACGGGGGAAACCCCGTCCTACATTATTCTTTTATACTTTAAAGGAGAATTTATAAAATGATTATTGAGACACCTTTAATCGTAGAAACAATTGAAAAGTATCATTTCGAACCCATGTTTGATTTGAAGAGGACTATTAATTCTTTTCACGATATTATGGTTGCTAATAATGGTACATCACCTCTCATCATCGGTGATGATAACAACTACATTTACAAACCAAGAATATCCCCAGATGGAGAAACACGTCAATTCAGTAGGATCAATGATGATTATATTATATATGAAGAATTTGTATTCGATACAGATTCATTCATAATTAATGTGTTGAATCACAATAATGATTACGTAGATATTGATATAAATGTCATTCATCCAACACGTCCTATGTTGAATTCGGTACATATTAAAGCGACGCTAACAACGGATGAAATGAACAAATTATATGACAGCCCTCCTATCGGGCTTCGCGAAATACTGTTGGTTCCAAATGTCACAAAGATTGATTTGAATAAAATAATACATGACGTGCTTATTAACAGGAAGAGAATTGATATTTTTTAATTAATAATACCCCCGGTTTCCCGGGGGTTCTTTTTTAGTTGGAACACAGGTTCATTGTTGTTTGTGCAGAGAACAATTCACCTGAAAGGTTTGTCAATACGTGACACACATATGAAGCACGGTACACATTGTTTATATTCAATCCACGTATAGCCGTTTCGAATATGATATTGTAACGTGTATTTATTTTCATTTTGCCTATATCAAAGCCAGAACCTGATACATCTACACGAGTTATTTTTTCATCCAATCTTGCTATATAAGATTGAAGAACGTACTCAGATGAATTCTTGTGTAACAAGTTGGGTATATCAATTACGTCCTTGGTGATACCATCAGAGACCTTTCTACTTGATGATTTGTTAATACTTTCGGCGAAGAGTTTATTAAGTTTCTTTATATTTATTCCTAACGTATTGAGATTTATGGAAGCCATTTCTGGTGAGTTAAGCACACGTTCAACATCGGTTTCTGTTATAACAGATACATTTGGTGCATTTGTAATCATCTGATAATTATGAACACCACTCGACTTGGTCATACCAGTCATGTCATCATTTGACTTGAAGCTTCTTACATATATTGGAATGGGTTTTGTTCCATTATTTACATTGCTATTTGATATGTAAAACTTATCATAGTCCCCATACATTTGTGCACCTTTATTGTACATTCCATACCTATCATCAAAGAAAGATATCGCATCAGATATATCAAGATTCGGTATAAGTATCTGGTCATATTTGTTCTGATTGTTTAATGTCTCAATATTGAAAGACGTTATTCCATTACGTGATAAGATGTCCTGGATAGCCGTTGTCAACGATACGTTGTTATATATTGACGGTGCTTTCTGCTTCATACGATGAATTGTTTTTTCATCATAACAGTATATTTCTATTGGTGATTTTACGTTGTCATTTAATGATGATGATTTACGGATACCATCTTCATATTGATCCATTACACTTGATGGAATGTTTTTATTTTCGATATAACCTTTCATTTCAAATGATATCGGTTGTACTCCTGTGACAATCTGAGGAGATGTCAATTCATCATTCATCTTATATACACCACCATTCAATGTGGTTCTGACATATATTGAATCTGGGAACTCGAGCATCTTTTGAATAATTGCTAAGTCTGAATATAAACGAATTCTAATTATTGGGAACATGTTCGTGTCGTAGTTGTGTATGAATGCTAATGATACTATGTCCGATGGGTTTATCGGGATATATGTATCATTATTTAATACAATATTCATTGAGATATTGTATAACGTGCAGAATCTATCACTCATTATTTTACCTCCTAAGCACACCTTCATAACATGTTTAAATCATGAAAACAATATTATGAAAGGATTGATTTTATGTTGGAATTCATCCAAGAAGCAACATTACCGAAGCTGTCTCAGACATCTTTGTTCATTAAATTTAACGAGTCTTCTGAATTAACAAAGCACATGATAAGTGAAATAAATTCAAAAGATAATCGTGTTTCTCCGGAGAAAATACCGGAGATAATATCTTTGATAAAGTTGAACGGAGATGCTATTGCGAAGAAAGCTATTGCTGCTGTTGAGAAAGGTGAAATCATCATCACCAATAACAAAGAAACTTCTCAGATACCGTTGTCACTTCCATTTGTTGTTTTGTCAAAAGATGGTAAGTCGAGAGCTTTCATATTCGCTCAGGTGGTAGTAGACAATATACAATCATCAAATGAGTATACTAAATTGATGGCTGTTATTGAGGCTGCTTACTTAGCTCTCCAGTTGCAACAGAAGCCGGATAAGTTCGTTATGAACAGACAGCTGATGTTATCGTTCTGTAACTTGTACTGTGATATGGTTACAGCACCTCTTGAACAGAAGATATATGTCAAGGGTGAGAATCTCACAAAGATGAGGTTGTTCGCAATGGCATATTTTTATCGTATGATAGACGGCGATATGTTTGATATATCAACATTACCAAGTATAGCTAAACGTGTTGTACTTGATAAGGTAGATAATTCAACAATCAAAGAAGTCGGAGAAGCTGTTAAGTCTCTTCCTAATCTTGACTTTATGACATCCTTCATGCCTCTTCTTAAGAATATAAATCCAATCAGATATAAAGATCTTGATGTTATGTACATGAATTACTTTGTATCAACATCAGGTACTGCACTTATATTCGCATTGGAGAACCTTCAATATTTGTTCTTACTTCTCACCTCTTCAGCATACAAAACTGGCATCACCGGATATGGTTTGAACAAATCGGTTGCAATTATATCTAAGAAAGCAATCGCATTGTTAAGCTCATCTGTATGATCGTAGGGATTATTATATGAAAGGAGGGTGAAGTATGTCTAAAAAATCGAATGATATGTTTCCTCATGAATTAACACCTGAAGATCACTTCGGTTATTCGTCAATCAATGAAAAGACAGGAAAGGTTGTTAATTCACAAACGAATCGTTCTAAGTACGAAGCTAAGGTACGTAGGAATGTACAAGAACCATTGATTCCAAAAGAATATCATTTCGTTGAAGATGATAATGATGTAATATCTCCGGTTAAAAACAAAGGTCCATTCTATAATAATAAAGGGGAAAGAGTGTACCAGTTTACTGGTTCGACAACGCATGTCAATAGAGAAGACAGTAGAGACAAACAAGCCGTTATGGATTACGGTTTGGAAAATGCTGAACTGAATCGTATCAATAATAAGAAACCTGCTGATCACGATTTGAGTGCCGAGACATACGATCCGTCGAAGTACAAAGCACCACCATTATCACCATTACATCCATTCACACGATTGATGGATCCATCGATGGCCCAATCGTTGAATATATTCGCGTACAATAGATTCCATTACCCAATCGCGGATCTTGAACATCGTAAATCATTCCGTAACCTGTTCTTCACAAGACCTGAATGTTATATATATTGCACTGAAGGAAAGCTTGCTTTACAGTGTGAAATGGACGATACGATAGCATCTTCTAATTCAAGATTCCCTCATATATTAAAGATGTTATCACCGGTGTATGTTACAGGATCAATAGGTCCGAGTCCGAAGTTAATGGATAACATAAATTATATGTTATCTAACAGAGCCAACGGATTCAGTATAACGGAAGAAACATTATCTGTCAATGAAAGCATTGGTAGGAGTGTTGAAGGTTACACCGTTGCGGAAGGTATGCATATGGAATCTCATCAAGGTGGAACGTTTTCAGTTTCATTTACAGATACAAAATATCTGGAAATATATGAGTATTTCCGTATATGGATGAATTACATATATAAGAGAAGAAAAGGTACATTCGAACCACCCTTCTCTGCATATGCGTATACGAATGATTTTCCTGAATTTGGAGATCATGAATTGACATCTAAACAGAAAGCATTCTACATGCATCCATATGATCGTGCATTAGAGTACACAGCATCAATGTTCGATATCATAACCAACGAAGCAAATGACAGAATCACATATTGGTGTAAATACTATGGTATCTATCCAATATCTATTTCTATAGACGGTCTTAACTCTGATATGGGTGGTCCGATGTTAGATAAGATCACTGTTAATGTCACATTCAGATATCAATACAAATTACCATGTGAGAATAAGTCCCTCGTTGAATTTAATTTCAATGCGGGTATAACTGATCTCATCGGTAAAGCCAAATCAGGTACGTTTGATGTGGCCTCCGGTTATATCAATACTGAAAAGCTTATGAGTGTATTGGATACATCAAACGATCAATCTCCGAAGAGAACCAATATTGCATATGCCGGTGCTGCTAATATGTTCGTTGGCACACCGTATATTGTTATGGGTAGAGGTAACAGGGAACCTAATAGAGCAGGTAACGGCAAACTGACGGTTCACCCATTCTTGCGGTTCCTACCTGTAACGGATACAGCTATTGAAAATGTTGGTAATCTTGGTATCTCTGGTTCAAGTAAGTTGTCATCTGATAATGTTATCATGGGATCAGATTAAAAATATATTAGAAAGGACGGTGATATGAATGGCAGATTTAGAAAAACGAGAAACGTTAATCGATGACTTGTTATATGATATAACTGGTCAAGAAGGTCCTGTTGAAAAAGAGACCCTTCAACAGACAATATCAAACTTATTGGCTAATTACAATTTGTCAACAAATGATGACTTTGTTGAAAAAGTTGCAAAGATAAAGTTCAATACAAACGGCGTCAAGGAAGAGTACAATCTTAATGCATTACCAACAGACCTTAAGGATGCTGCGTTTCTTCCCGTAAATACTATAGCGGATATAGCATTACGTCAGGATCTGGATATGGTTATATCTCAGATTCCTGAATGGTTCACTGCGTTGACAGTTACACGTGATGCAATATGTGAATCAGATATAGTCACAGGTGAATTGTCACGTAATATCACTTATAAAAAGGACAATATCGACGATTCCGAACAAGAAACAATTATCTCCAAAATAGAAAATGTTGAAGAACGTTTGGAACTTCATCAGTTGATAAAGAACCATTGTGTATTTAATACATGTGAATATGGTGAGGGTTATCTGTATGCAATACCATATGCAAAGGTATTTGAAGACCTTTACCGCTATAGGATGAATAATGTTTCTCGTAATGGTTCCAATTCACCTAACAGAAACGTGAATGACATGTTCGAATCATCCCCGTTGCTGTCTGGTTATGGATATGGAGAATCAAGTAAAGTTGAGATATCCTTGAAAGAAACCCTTATCCAGGAAGCAGTTGAACACAAGAAAAAACTTGATGAAGAAGCTGCTAAGAAGAGTAAGAACCAAGGTAAAACATATAAGCGTTCACCCGGTATCTATACCGAGCAATCCGTTACTGATACAGATATAACCGATTGCGTATTTACAGAGTCAGAAGTCATGAACATATTCCCGATGGGAGAAGTTAAAGGGCTTGATGAAATGGCTCTAACTGATGATGTCAAACGTAATGTGGTTACATCTGCTAAGAGCGAACATGTCCAAAAAGCAGATGCCTTCCTGGCTGAGCTCACATCCAATATCAGTTACATCAGCAGCGATGTTGCTATACCTGTAATTGAAGAAAGCCCTCATGATCTTCGTGCTGTATATGAAACAAAGTACAAAGAGATGAAGGATGAAAAAGATCAACCATATATTCAGGAAGTTACAAACCTCTTTGAATCGGTTCAAAAAGGTGAAGATGATCTTGATCCAATATCCAAACACTTCAAAGGTATCAAAGGAATATATCTCCGTGTACTTCCTGCAACTAAGTTGATTCCAATAAGAATCGACAAAACTGTCATAGGATACTACTACGTATCCGATTTGACACGTCCGGAGACATCTGGTCAAAGACGTAATTCAGGATTGAGTGGATACACACTCAGAACACCATCAATCGGTTATGATACATTCTCGCCGGATCAGATGTTCTGTGAAAAGCTTGCTAATAAGATCATTAATAACTTCAATCTCCGTTTCATGCATGATAATACTGCACTGCATAAGGAGATAGTTGCTATTCTCCAACAGCATAAATTCAATGAAGCTATGTTAAGATTTGTCTTTATACCAGCGGAGAATGTTCAACAGTTTACCATTAACAAAGATGGTCTTGGAAGAGGACATTCGATGCTCGAACCTGGTTTGGCTACTGCAAGAATGTACATGTTCCTTAAACTGTATTCTATCCTTTATCAGATAAACAACTCAACTGTTCGTGTGTATAATGTACACTCGTCTGGTATGGATAAGAACTATCGCAAGTTCGTTAATGAAGTAATGGCAAAGTTTGCAGCTCGTCGTATAACTGCAAATGATATATTCAATTACAGAACATCAATCACAAAGGTTTCGGGTGGTTCTGAATTGATTATGCCGGTTGGTAATTCTGATAAAGCGCCGATAACTTTTGATGAAATCAATGCTTCTCAAGCACCTATAAACAATGAACTTCTTGAAACATTGAAGAATGAAGCTATCAATGCTACACCAGTTCCTTCGTTAATGGTACAAGGTGCTATGTCGGAAATCGACTTCGCCAAGGAAGTTGAAACTGCAAATACTCGTTTCAATTCGATGATTGCATCAATGAAACTTGATTTCAATCCATCCATCACAAAGCTCTACCGTAAGATTCTCAAATATGAAACAGATATAACCGATGACGTATTGAAAACTTTGAAGGTTACATTCAGAATGCCAACAGCTAAGACATTATCTGTTACATCTGAAATGATTTCAAACTTCAATGCATTAAGAGAACTCATCATTCCTATATTCCTTACTAAGGAAGAACAGAAAGAGGCTGAAGCTGATAAGGAGAATAAGGGTGGTGTAGTGAGAGAATTCGTTAAGCTTCTGCTGCACGAATGGGTTCCTCAACTTGACATTGATCGTATTGAACAACTTGCTGACGACGCTCGTAAGATAGCCAACCCGAACTTATTCAACAAAACAAACTCGGAAGACAACATGGTGTCTGATAACGCTAATGCGGAAGAAATGATGTAATGGAGGTTGATGTTGTATGAAATTAGAACAGACAACCACCGGTGTTATCATACATCAAGCAACAACAGAAGTGAAGAGAAAAGTGCTTCAATACTTTTCTCTTCGTGACCCTGTACGTGAATACTTTATATACTCCGGTAATGATAAAACCCGTAGACCGTTATTCGGTAAAGAACACGATGTCATCTATATTTCATCAGGATTCTTGAAGATAAATGATCCGGTAATACAGTCATTACCTAAACCATCGAAGGTGAATTATCCAACACCTAAGAAGGTTGAGATAACGATGAACAGAGAACCGCGTTCTCCGTTACAAGAAGATTGCATCAAGAAGATGCTTGATACTAATAACGGTTACAGCAAGCTTACTATCGAACTAAAACCTGGTACAGGCAAAGCGGAACCTTATTCGAGAAAGATACCAACACCAACCGAAATCGGTTACACGTTAATGGGTGATCTCAAAGTTGGTGATTACGTATTTGATAGAAGAGGTCAACAAACGCGAGTTCTTCAAATATTCGAACAGGGTGAAAAAGATGTATATAAGGTAACATTCCAAGATGGTCGTGTTGCTTATTGTATGGATGAACATCTGTGGACTGTTAAGTCACATAAAAATGGTATCTGGAAAACAATGATGTTGAAGGATATGATCGGAGATTTCAAACGTAAATCTCCGTGGAAAGAAAAAGCTGGGCGAGAAGATCCATATGCATATAAATACTACATACCCACATGTAGTTTTGTTGCTTACCCACGTAAAAGAGTTCCAATCGATCCATGGGTTCTTGGATGCTTCATAGGAAATGGTTGTTTACGTGAAAAGATATTGACAATATCCTGTGGATCATCGGAGATACCAGAAAAGATCGCAAGTATATACGGATTCAAGATTAAAAAGAATCGTGCTAATTATAGCTACACATTCTACCACAAAGGCGGTTCTCCGGTATATACCACAGATTTCTTTGAAGGTGTCCCTGAACTTATAGACTCATACTCACGTGATAAGTTTATACCAGAATCATATATGATAAATGATTCGAATACCCGACTTGCAATTCTTCAAGGTTTGATGGATACCGATGGTTCCATATCTCCCAATGATGGTAGATACAACCTTCGTTATTCATCAACATCAAAGAAGTTGCTTGAGCAGGTAATATGGTTATTACATTCTCTTGGATATACAGGTTCTATCATTGATGATAAACGTGCCGAGAAATATGTTGACAATTATTGTGGTAATGTATCATTCAGAGTTCCTAATGCTGATAAACCACTTTTCTTCACAGAAAGTAATAAATTATTTATTGCTAAAGAAGCAGCTAAGGTTGATCAAGAGAACTTATATGATGATCTCTTGATAAAGGATATATCATTTTCTCATAAAGAGAAATGTAGATGTATCATGGTTGATAATCCAGAGCATCTGTATCTCACTGAAGATTTCATTGTTACTCATAATACGTTCATAGCGACATATGCAACATCGAAACTTCAACTCAAACCACTCGTAGTGGCTCCAACAACACTGTTGAAGAATCAATGGGTCGAAGAGTTCGAAGGTTGTGGTATTCCAAGACAAGATATAGCAACACATATAGAGGATGCTCCTAACAAGAAACTGTGCGTTGTAACAATATCCGCAATCGAACGTGAACTCGGTAAAGATTGGGAACGTTTGATGAAGATAATACATGAATCATCATTCGGTATCAAGATAGTCGATGAAGCACATCTTCACCTGAAAGGTATGCTCCGATTAGATGCCATCTGTAATATCAAACATAATTGGTATCTATCTGCTACACTTGGCAGGTCGGATGAAATGGAGGATGATATTCTAAATCGTGCATTGTTAGATGCTGATAGATTCATCGGTAACCCCCAATATGAGGAATACCAAAATGAGTATGTCAATATATACATGCAAGATATATACTACAATACAACCAACAAACTATGCCAAGAACATTTCAAATATGGTAAGAAAGGTTTGATTAAAGCTACTTACTATAGAATGCTAATGGCATATAGAGGCGGTCAACCATTCATGGATAACATTAAGCATCTCATCAAAGTTGCGTATAATGTTAAAACATATGATGGAAAGATACTTGTGTTGGTTCCATTGTTAGATGTTATCAAAAGATTAAAGGATGAACTGTCAAGAGATCCATGGTTTGACAGATTCAATATCGTAACTGTTGATGGTTCCCTCCCATTACCGGTTAAACGTCAAGCTCTTGAAGATGGTACTTTAATCTTAACAACTACCATGTCCGTGGGTACTGGTACGGATATAAAGAACCTTGCATGTGTTGTTAACTTTGACCAAGCCGCAAGTCCCATAATCCTCGAGCAAGTCGCAGGACGTTTGAGGGACAGAGGTAAAGAATGTTGGTTCTTCGATATAACCGATCACGTTAAACAAGCACGTTCGTTTGAGAACTGGGGAAGACAAAGGAGAATGCTTCTTCCATACTTCCCAGGAGTTAAACAACAGATGAAACGATTACCTGACATAAGATGTTAATAAAGTATATGGAGCCCCGTTAGGGGCTCCTTGTATTTTTCCTTTTAAACGTATATAATTTTATAGTATCAGGGTAGACAAAATCATTTCCGAAAGGAGGTGATTTACATGAATGAATTCGATACATACGGTGTATCCGATGGAACAATCATCATTACACCTGTTCCTGTCAATGATTGATGAATGATCACTTTTGAACCTTAACAAATAATATCCAATTGTCTACCCTGATATTATCAATTGTGTAAATGTATATTATTTAATTGATGGGGATATTCATATTATTATCTTCTTACCTTTTATTCCATGAAAGGAGGTGATATGTATGAATGAAGTAACAAACATACAAGTTACTCCAACGATAAAAACTCTTTCTCCCGAAGAGTTAAAGAATATCGTTGAAAAGTTTTGTTTTAATCCAGATTGGTTAAAACAAAATGATGATGAACATCCATCAATAGTTCCTAACGGAATTATGTGGTAACATCAAAAATATCCCCATCAATATTATGTTATTTAAGGAGGAAATATAAAAAATATAACGGATAGATGTGTTTACATCTAAATATTAAGGAGGTTCAAATATGGATAAGATGTTTATAGTTTACAAATCAAAAAGGATAAAGGGTTTCCCCAAATATGAGGAATCAAAGTTATCTGTCATCAAGTCGATCGAACATCCAACGGCAAAAAGAGTCGAATGGTTGGATAACAATTGTTTCATACAATTGGTTGATAACGATATGATCCGAATGACAGTGAATGTGAATGGTGTTATAACCAAATCATATATGTCAATGTCAAATTTCTATATTAAATCATCTGATGACTGGGGACCGGCTAATCGTCATCAGGTATTATTTGCTTTGAACAATATTGATTATAGCCGAGTCGTGTTGGATGATGATTTCATTATTGCTGGTATATTTGGACTATCCAAGAGAACCGCATTAACGGCTATCGGTGAAATCGATATATTAGACATGGAGGAATGATTGTGGATCTTAAAATAAATACACCACTTAATTTTGAAGAGTTGGAAGAATTCCTGAAATCTTTTGACACATGCTCTTCTACTTTACGCACGAGGATACTGAATGCATTACGTCGACGTGGGTTCACTACTGAACAATCTTTAATACAATTAGACTTACATAATGACTACAGACGAAGATTGATTTACGGATTAAGTAATATAACCGTATTAAGTTACATAGAGCCTTATCAAAAAATACTAATAAAGAAACAAGCCGAGTATGATCGTAAAATCAAAAATGAAACAATAAAAAATGAATTGAATGGTGATTTAGAAGTATTTAAAAATCAAGAGCCATTCAAAGTATTATTGGATGTATATCATTCAAAATTTAAAACTGATATTCTGGGCAAACTTCCAGAGTATAAATATCAGGATGCTAATGTACAACGTAACATCCTTGATATATTAGATAAGTATAGAGATCTCATGTTGGAAACAATAGATGATCTTTCTAAATTATAAGGAGGAATAATATGAACGTCAAACTGATAACCCACACACCTGAACCTGAAAAGGTGATTGCTACTGCAGCAAAGTTGTGTTATTCATCGGCAAACATCGATGAGTTACAGGAAGGACTTGATGAAGAAAAGGTACAGAAGTTTCTCAACATGTTGATGGAACTTGGACATGAGAGTCCGATCGAACATGTGTCATTCACCTTTGGTATCGAAGGCATATCGCGGGCTTGTTCACATCAGCTGGTTAGACATCGTATCGCTTCATACTCACAGAAGAGCCAAAGGTATGTAACCGAATCGCAGTTCGATTACATTACACCACCTTCAATTCAGAAGTATGGATATCTCGATTTGGAATTCCAGAAACTGATGATCGAAGTTAAACATGCTTACGACACGATCAGAGAAGGATTAAAGGAGGAACTCATCAGAGATGGCGAAGATCCGAAAAAGGCAGAAAAGATAGCCAATGAGGACGCTCGATTCGTGCTCCCTAATGCATGTGAAACAAAGATAGTTGTAACAATGAATGTTCGTTCGCTGTTCAACTTCTTTAAACATAGATGCTGTAATCGTGCTCAGTGGGAGATACGTGCGGTGGCAATGGAGATGTGGCATTTATGTATGGAAGTGTCACCATCGATATTCCAGCATGCTGGACCTGAATGTGTCACCAAGGGCAAATGTCCTGAAGGAAAGATGTCATGTGGTCATAAAGCAATGATGTATCATGGTGAACGTTCTCATCCGTCACCCGATAAGTTGAACACACTCGAAAACAAAAATTATGAATAAATAAGATACCCGCCCATATGGGCGGGTTTTCTTTTCTTCTTTAAAACACATTTAATGATGAATAGAATTCAAGTTCACCACGACCAAATGCATCGTCTGGATCACTCGGTTGCAATCCTCCAGAACGATCATACTGTTCGGGGCGATAACCCATTTCATCAACATAGTTAGAACGTGTAAATGATGATACCGAACCAGATGTCAACTCTTCCAACAGTTGTCCTTCATACATTGTTGGTGTATCATATGGAATCATGTTGTCGATTCTGTTTTCGGCTTCTTGTTCCTCATGTTCACGTAATACATCATGAACCTTTTCGAACGTGCACATGTGTTTATCAATACCATAACGGGTTAAATCATAACCAAAGTTCAGTATGTAGATACAGTGGTTGTATGCCATTACAATATCATCATGTTCACCTGCAGCGGCTTCGATCTTACCATTCTTATTACGAACAAGATTGCATATATCGGATACGAGGAACTCAGTATAGAACAGATGGCGATAATCTTTAATGTAGCGCTTCAACAAATCAAACATCGCATTT